>Ga0181612_152746_pt1 | contig 19320 bp, 17 predicted proteins | sample HoacroProtozoa21_FD_119630 | JGI IMG/M metagenome (GOLD analysis project Ga0181612, IMG submission 119630) | Hoatzin crop microbial communities from Cojedes, Venezuel. Combined Assembly of Gp0051906, Gp0051904, Gp0051908 | reverse complement strand
TTATTTGGCTCCTGAGGATTCCTCATGATGCAAAGAGTGGCATCTCTTCCCATTTACAGCATCAGAAGCATCTTACATCACACTGTAAAAACAGATGACCAAGATGAATAGTTTATACATAACACTATGGCATAAGGAGACAATTATCCCTGAAAAAGCTAACATTTACAATTGAATAAACTAAGCCTGTATTAAAAACACAATGGTGTTCTAAAGCAAAAAGGGATTTGTCTTTATTTTCCTTCTTCTTCAGAGGCTACTTTGCTACCGTAGTGTTCAAGCAAGACCACTTAGAATAAACAGTCCTGGCAAAATCACGAGTGGAGTTTGTGATGTCTCCCTTTGCCTGGGAAAGGGGTAGGAATTAGAAGAGAAATAAGAGGTCCATCTGACTTAGGTTTAATTCTAGAGTTCAACTTTATGTTTCTATTTGTCTTGTTTTCAAACAGTAAGTTGTATTATCTTCTTCATAAGATTTGAACTTCTTGATTTGCCAGCTGAAAACTGAGTAAGGATGCTGTATCAGTGCTGTACCGTTTACCAGTGGAAGGACCTTTCAGAAGAGAAAAACTGCAACATTTGTCAGAGATGGTCATTCACTAAAAAGTCCTTGCCTTTTAACAAACTGTTTAAACATCACTTAGGCCCTAAGGACACAAATTCACAAGAACGAGCAATGCCTCTTCAAAAGAGCACAAGAATCATCTCTTGTTCCTTTCTTCCTCTGGCCAGACGAGACTTTGCTCATCTTATAGCCAGATGCCAACTGCAAGCGAAAGGGAAGCCTAATCCTGTTATCTCTTTTTTTTACCAAAACCAGGATCTCTCAAGCTACTCTTTTTTTGTTGTTAGGTATTTTTTTCCATCTTCAAATAGGTAAAACAAAGTTACTCATTAGGCAAGTAATACTTAGGAATACTTGGCGGTGGAAGTAGGAAATAGGCAAGGGAGGAACGGGAAAGACGACAAGGATTCACTCCACAAAAGAAACCATTTTAAGTACTCTGTGATTTCACTTCCACTGAAAGTGTTATGCACATGAAGGAGAGACGATATTCCTGACCTTCCCAGGACTTTCTTATAGGATGCCAGCGGACAAGTAAGACTTTGCAGAAAGAAAGACTGCGTGACTGATGTCCTCAGCCCCTCTCCCATCCCCTACTGACAGGAGGCGTTCGCAGGGTGCTTTAGAGAACACAAACACTAATCTGAAAAACAGTTGGGGAGTGGGAGTGGAAATTCCTAAATTCTTAACTGTGCAACACGCGGTGTTTCAACAGCTTTTGTGAAAGCTTTTGAAAACATCAACAAGCCGTGCAGCTCCCAGAACTGCGCAAAATAAATGTACCCAAATATTAAGGCCGCAGAGGTGACTTTGTCAACCAGCAGAAAACATGACAACAGCAAAGCAGGGAACGCGGGGGAAGTTGTTTGGAATTTTTATTATTGTCAACTATGGAGATAAAAACACAGACAGAACTCAGCATCTACTCCCACAGGAAAATCGCATTCGGCATGGAAGTCTACTTAAAAGAAAAACAACAAATAACAGAAAACGAGCAGGAAAAAATAAAGGCTTTTGAGCCAAATTCTCCATTCCCTAATTGGCGCAAGACTGCAAGAAGGAAGGGAAAAGGCATCTTTTCACCTTCTGTGCTCTAACCGCCAGATTAGCTGGGACCAGAACGGAGGCTCAAGCTATTCCTACAAGAGTTTGGTTCAACCTTGACACCGAAAAGGGAGGTCCCACTTCCCCCCAAGTTGCGTGGTACCCTGTAATGAACTGCAGAACCCCTCCAACGAGCAGTCCAGGGAACAAATGCAAGACAAAAATAAGCCTTTAAGAAGTATTTTCCTGCCTGGATTAGCTCAGCTCAGGATTACAATGGAGGAAGTGGGAATGCGCAAAGGGGGGGCAGGAGACAGGGAGAGAAGGAGGAGGGCTGATCCTCTCGGTGCCAACAAGCCATGAGGTCACCTGGGCTGCGATGTCAGCGGTGCCCTGTTCTCTGCCACAGTGACACTTCCCGAGGATGCCCGAGGTCAGCGTGTTCCTCCCACACCCTGCCTCTCTCACACCTTGTCCCTGGAGACATTCATCATCATACAGGAATACACAGACCGTGCTCAAACATCAGCCCAGTTAACCAGGTTAACGGCCGATTTGTGTCTCCAAAACTGTGTAAAGAGCACAAGTGTCACAAAACACCAGAGGTATCATTTGAGGGTTGATTTTGGTATGGCATCGCCCCCGTTCACACTCTTACTTGCCCTTCCACCCACAGTTGCTAATGCAAGTTCTTCTAAGGCATCAGTATGAAAAGATGTCATGTATAAATAAACTTTGTAAAATGAAAAGAGGCAAGTGAAGTGCACATATTAGTCCTGATCACCTCAGAGATCTTACTCAAGGATCAGATCCACAAACGACTATGTCAGCCCAACCAGGGTGAGGAAGGAGAAACACCAGCACGGCACTGAGAATAAGGCCCATAGGGCCACAACCTTCTTCAACCATCTTTTCAGCCAGCACCAGAATAGCTACACTGGAGCAACCTTGGAGCAGTTTCAGATGGTTTGTTTTAACACTTCCCAAAAAACTTCAGAGTCCATGCCATTGACTTCCAGAGGACCTGCAAGCCAATCCTCTCCTAAAACACATTTTCCTCAGCGCTTCAACCGCAGGTTGGCACAGGGACAAAAACAAGTGGAAACTGTTTGCACTCGTATTGTTTTAAGGGAGTGGGGGGGAAATCGAAAAGGAATTTCAATTCTTGGGGGCCAGTAACGTTCAAAGACAAGAGCAGCTTTTGGTATCAGGCCTCCATCTGGGCTGTACCCAGGATTCCCATCCCAAAGTCATTGAACTTTGCAGCATTTTATCTTATAGCCCTCAAAGGCAGAAGCACATTGAGTATGATCCATTTTTTAAACCTACAAAGCAAAGGAATGTATTTTCCATATGTTTGTCATATGTTTAGTTCAAGTCCCATCACCAACTCTTCGCACAGCTGATATGCAGTGTATTCATAGGGCCTGACCCTGGAAAAGTTTAATCTCAACCGCGCATTTCTGCCTGCTCAATTTGTGCATGGCCACTACAACTGTTTTACACACTGAGCAATCATGCCTGAAAACTTCTATTTCTCAAATACTTACCACATATCTCATCATAAAAGATATGTTGTATAATATAGCTACAAATTTCTGTTCAATCCTTTTTATTCTTTTTTAAACAAGCACATACGCACAGCTAATAGAATAACGTTATAAATATACATACAACTTGCGCACAGAGTAACATGGATTTTATCACTACAGTGTTTGAACTTTCTCCCATTAAGTAGTTCCTTCCTTCCTTCTCCAAGTATAGAAGAAATAAATCTATTAGTTTACATGGATTTATGTAGTGTATGGAAACAAAGAATTCATGTTTCCACTTTCAGATAACTGAGTTTTGTTAAACTGTGTTCTGACCACAAGTATTCTTTCCGGAACTAAAGTTTGGGTTTGGTTTTTTTACCTAAATTATTTAACTGATGCATAATGGCACATTCAAACACAAGAGTAGCGTGTTGTTCAACAGAATTTGTTTTCATTTTTCCCTAGAAAAATTCAACAAAATGCTGCTTCTTTCTTCAATCTAAGATGACAAAGTGAAATTTGTCTTAGGTAGAGGGGAAAGCCGGAACACTTTCCAGCCAGTTTAATAGTTACCTTTGCAATAGGCCTTAAGAAGCAGTTGCAGCACGTGTGCCATTTCTAAGGTGTCTACATTGCACAAGCAAAACAAAAACAAAACAACCATTAAACCACCAGGAACCCACACACAAAATTCTTCACCCTTAATCTGTGAGAGCAGAGTAGAACTAGTAGAGAAATTCAAGTATGGTCCTCTGAGTAAGGAGTAAGTCCGGTTAATTCATTGCAATCTCTGCCGCACCAGGCTCCAGAACTTAGTTCTGGCTCTGTCACCAACACTGCAAGGTCTTGGGCAAGTCACATCACCTGCCATTTTCCCAAACCTTTTCCAGTTTGGGTGTGATTTTCCATTTAGATTGGAGGCCTTTCAAGTCAGGAAGTGGATGTCAACGATTGTGTGCCCAGAGTTCACCACTAACAAGGGTCAGCTCTCCACTATGGCCCCAGTCCTTGGCCAGGGTGAGACAACATGAGCAGCCCACATGGCTATTGTCTGTGCAGCTGACTACAGAGAGGCCAGGCCCACTTCTACCCTTCATGTTTTCAAATAATTACCTTTAACACGTGATGAGTAGGCATAGCCCAAATCACTTAACAATCTTGAAGAGCTAAAAGGCCCATGGAGAGTTGAGAGTGCAAAACGATCTTGAGTAGCCAAAGAGGCAAGAGGCTGGGCTTCCCTGCCTCCATGCGTGATGGGAGCAGGCAATAAGTTGCTGACCATACACATTCACATTTCTTCAGGGTTTGACACATTTCAGTTTGGGATACTTTGGGGAACAATAACCTCTCTACTGCACAAAATTAACCCAAGAGATAATATGTTTAGCTCAAGCCTGCTCACTCATACACAGCTGAGCTGGTTACTCAAGTTTGCCTTGGCAGCTGGCATTAAAAGTCAAGCAGCCAGCAACCTACTGTCTGGAGTAGGCGTTTTCAAGCCAGCACCTCATCACGACAGTCAAGAACAAATGTCCTTCCACAATTCTCTTAAGACTCCTTCCACTAACATCATCTTTCCTGTTACTTACTCTGGGCTGTCAGACTGGAACTTATTTCTCTAGACATTTAGGGAGGATGAGAACTGTATTTCCCTATATTTCTCTAACTGATGATAATAGATTTGTCTCTGCCGTCATCAAACGAGAATACTCCAAGAACTAGGGACTGACAAGTTGGTTCAGGCCCTGCTCCAGAGGGTTAGGATCTTTAAGAGCCCTACAGGCAACTGCTGCTAAACCACAACCTCTCTCTACTACTGTACTTCTGTCTACTGTAGCTGGAGTATAACATACTGGCCCTTGTTAATCAGGTATTTTCTTTTATTTGCATATGCTAGCAGCTGCTGTAGATGCCAGCTTCATACACAATCTTCAACTACACATTTGTACACCAATTATTGCAACAAATCATCATTATCTGGCATGAAGGTGGACACACTACCTTGTACTACAAGCTCCCTGTGCAAGTTATTAATGATTAAAAGCAATTTCCTACCTTTATGTTCACATCTCCATTGCTCACGCACTTTGAAAAACAGTATCTAATACAAATGACATGGCTTTCAAAAGTCTCTGCTTTACCCCTGGGCAAAAACAATAAACACCTTGATGAAGCTTTTATCAATCAATTTTCATTTAGTTTCTTTTTATTAAAAATTCTTAAGATGCTATACTTACCACCAGGAACAACAAGGCAAAACAGCAGTATTACTCAAAAGAATGTGAATGGTATGTTCTGCAGTTTGTGAAGGTAGATCACATTGATCAGCTTTATTGCAAATCACAGTGTATCACGGGATTCATTTGTTTTTTCAAATATAAAGCAGAGAACATTCCTCTGACTTGAGAGGATTTTATTTTGTATTAAATTGGTGATGTAGCAAATACTGTTTGACATGCATTTACCAAATAAGAATAGCTATATATATTGGGCAGCACGCAATGTCACAAAATTACGTTTTAACTTCCAAGGGAATAGCTACGAAGGTGCAGATACCCCATTCCTAATGAAATAATAACTATTATATTAATAGTCAACGCAAATCAAAATGTTGATCCTGGATTGATTTAACAGCTTGACCTAATCTGAGCAAGCAGTGTACATCCAGAGGAGTTCCTACGAAGTTCCTCTGGTTTTACATCAGTCTGTGTGAAACGAGAAATTTGGCCCACAATCCTAAAAAGCATGGAACAGCTGCCTATTGATGTCTGCATAGATTTGAAAGCTTGATGCCACAGCGTTAGCATATTGATTTTTTTTTCCCTAGGAATTTGAAAGAAAAGCAATAGAAATTCAGTTTTTGATCCCTAATCTTAACAAACTTCAGGGCTTGCTTACAGTTTCATACAGAAAAACAAAGCAAGAGAGATAAGAATGTACAGATTTCAGTTCATACCAGGCAGTTACAAATGGACTGCGCTGACCACAAAAAAGACGAGAGGCTCTTTTAATTTAAAAGAAGAAAAGAAACACGGGCTGGAAATTATTTTCTTAGAGTGAATGAATCTTGAATGAGAAGACTGGATACTGAGGATATCCAATTACTATTGTTCTGGGGAAAGAAGCCTTTACAAATGGGCCATTTAAACTTGAAACCAATCTTGTTAAAGATTTCTTAATCAAACCTAAGGTCTCATTGGAATTACAAATTGCTTAGGTACCAATGCGACAGGCATCCAATACGGGTCTGACCCAACTTCTACTCAAGTGAACTGAAAGAGTCCCACTAATCTCAAACAGCATTAGACCAGGCCTGAGATAACCAAAACTGGTAAAACAGTAGCTTTGGATTCACAATTAATGCTGGTGTTAGGAGTCGACCGATTGTAACTGAGGACGCATTTGGAACTGAAGTAATTCCAAGGGAAACCAGTGTGCATGTTTCCCTTTATTTGAGCAAAAGTAGGTTCTTTTATACCCGAACTCCAGGAATTTTCAAAACTAATTAGCATGTTTTAAAAATTACCTTGTCACTCAAAATCTTGACCATACTTTGGACTAACCATCTAGAGTCAAGGGTGTTGAGTTCCCAGACCCCAGACCTGACAGTGAGATAATTCTAGGAAGAGCTTGGGATCCCAACATTTGTCCTTTACAGCACTTCAAGAAACAGAACAATACTATTCACCCTAGATTTGATAATTACACAGACAAAAATTGAAAACTGCAGCTTAAAAATCTGCTTAGCAATGCCTACAGTGGGCCTGGGTCTGTTCCAGCTTCGCCCCTCCAAGGAAATATCCCTCAGCCTTGTCCCTCCTCCCTTCAGCTCAAAGTCAGGGTTAAGAAGTTTCTCCTTGCTCTTCAAGAGGGAGAGGGCAAGAGAGCTGCTTACATTTCAAGCACTGAAGAACAAGGAGGACTCACTAGCAAGGGATCTTGAAGCAGCTCAGTGCCATTGCCTTCAGGACAAAAGCTTTTTTTTTTTTTTTTTAAATATAGAGTACAGTGAACGAATTGCATGTCAGAAAACTGTTTCTGCTTCTATGAGCCCACATAAGTCAGTTCCACAAATACATGGGCCAGCATCACTCACCAGTCACAAACATCCACCACGAAGATGGGGAAGCATCCCTCCTGCCTCTCTCCTCTGCCCCTTTCCCTGGTGATGAGTCCCACCCATTTCTTTGCTCCAAATGAGGTATTCACCAGTTCCATCCACGACCTGATGTAACTCTCCAACACAGTGAGAAAGCAGTAGTCTTTTGGCAATGCTCAACTACCAGAACAACTCACCCCTCTCAGGTAACTGCCTTGACTTCTTTATTATTCTTGCTCTGGTTTTCCATCTCATGATCATTCATTACTTACAATGCAGTAGCATGTAGAAGCCCCATGTGCCAGGTACTGCAAAATGGGTACAACAAACAGAAAATCTACTTCCCAAAGAGATCGCACCTTCATACTCTGCCTTTGCATCTCAACACACTGTCCAGACAAGATTTTTATTTTTTGCTTTAGCCATTTACTCTTTCTTCCCTCTTTTATCACCCCAGTAAATTTCTGATAATTATTATATTTGAATAGAAAATAAAATACATACAAAATACTGAATATCACATCCTTAGAAACAAACCATCCCTCACTGTAGCGCAATAAGTATGAAACTGGTATGTAATGATGTAATTTGAAAGCTTTCTCTCATCACATACCCTGACTCCGTATTGGGAAGAGCACTTCAACTCAATCAATGCCCATGGAAAGCAGACCAGCAGCTATTTGCCGACAGGAACACAGAATAATCAAAATATTTTCCTGCTCAGTATTTAAATCTTGGCTACTTCTTAAGTCTACACAACGCTATAGGGAGTGCCAGCTCTGAGCATGACCCGTTATTTCCAGGCACAGCTCTGCAGTATTCCCCCATGACCACAACTCCACCAGCTCACTCTAGGCGTCCTTTACGTGCAGATACAGGCTGTAGTGAGGCAGTCTGTGAGGTTCAAGAGCAGGTTAAACTGCATATGTAGGCATAGCAGAGCAAAATCCTAATCTGCAATTGGGAAGTCAAGGGTTCCCACAACAAACATAATAGATAACAGCCACAGCAATCGTGTGCCAACCCCTTATTTTGATACTGACACAGGTGTGAAATCACGCTTGCACCTGAATTTTCTGTGAACTAGTTAAAATTTCCATTGGACCATTCATATTTAAAAAAAAAAAAAAAAAAAAAATCATCTGACAACTCTTCTAGCACAACTGCACTTTCCAGCACAGCTTCCAAAGCTGGAAACATGGGTCAACACTGCAAATATTTCACATGGCACCTAACCAGTGTGGAAACAAATGCCAAGCATGATCTAGTGTCATCCAGATTAGCTCCCGCTGGTGCTTGGATCCAAATTAATGGGTTACCCTCCCAGCAAATGTCACAGGAAAACCTTGCCAGGAAACTGCTTACTGAAAAAAAAGAAAAAAGAAATAATCCTATTTCATCTTGAATGAGAGATTCCATTTCAGTCAGAAGGTTCCTTCCCATAGCCTCTGTCTGAGCGCAGCTTGGGAAATGCTTTTGGGAAATGAGATCAAACTGGCATAAACAAACACTGACTTACACATACGCAAGAACCAGCAAGGCCACTAAATACTCAAGAGTATCAAGACAATTCCTGCCCCCCTGGGCCTATTTCTTCTCTTTAATACTTCTGACTCCATTCAAAACATTAAAAGGTATTATACACCTTTCAGAAATGAGAATGTTAACACGAAGCAGCTTCAAAAGGTTTTGACTTCATTCCTTTGATAGAGGAGGTTCAAACTCTGACAAACAGTGGTCTGGGATGGGAGGATACTTCATACCATGTCTGAACAACATGAGACAAGTTCCTGGAAATCTTACTGACCAGAGAGAAAACACTGTCAGTTTTTCCTCACTGTACCTTACCTACAGGTCTTCTATCTTCAAACAGAAAAAAAAAATCCCATTTTAATGAACTTTGTATACTTTCAGGTAGGTAACTTCCCTCTTTTGGATCCAAGGGGCTGAACTGGCAGAGAATTAGCCTTTTTGCAGTGGTCTTCTAGGCCAGTTTAAGTTCTTGGCCCAGTTTCTCTCATAAATGGCAATGAACAACAAAAACGGGGCAGGAACATGCAGTTGGAGGCAAGAAGGATGATAGGACCAACTCGGTTGATGGAAACTGGGGGTTAGAGCATCATAACCATAAGTTGCATGCTGAGTTAACCCACCTGGTTCTCTCACAGCTCAGACTAACCAGCTGATTTTGCAGTAGTTATGAAGAAGTGATAAAACCCCAGCATGGCCATTTGTAGACTACAGCTTTCCAAAGGTACTGCAGTTAGAAGCAACAGCTGTCTGGTATAATTTCAGACACATGATGGAGTTCCTTTCCACACCACAAAATATGAGAACTTAAGTTCATTTCTTTGGTAGGAACCTATACGCTGACATGCTCTGGGTTTCCTCCATAGCCAGGAAAACCAGAAACTCCTTTTCTTTTTTGAGTGAGATTTCTTGCAAAATAAGATTACACCGAAAGGAAACTCATTAAATAATGCAGTACTCAGTTAAACAGTATGAATTGGTATCAGTGGGCCTTGACTACACACGTTTCGATTACTTTAACAGAGCCATGGTTTTAAATCTACTGTACAGTTAATCAACCATAACAGAATTTTTTCAAAGACTTTTTGATGAAATTCAGGACCTTTCTAGCTAGTCTGAAATACTATTTTTCTGAACCAATACCGCAAATCCAAGCAAGTGGATGCTGAAACCCTCCTACCAGACTCTCCTCAGTGAAACCACGAGAGAAACAAGTTTGGGTCAGTGGTATTTCCCTTGCTGAAGTGAAATTCTGTGCGCAGCATTATGGGGTGGCACCTGTGAACTGCTGTTGTCAGATAAACAGTGTTAATCAATAGATATTCTCCAGTAAAACCATCATAGCTTCTCCCAGCGACACCAAGAGCCATGCTCAGAGCTGCCTGCACTCGTGCTGGGTCTGTACCACTATCCACCTGCACCAGCATCAGTTAAGAGACTTGACAGTAGCCTTGAGCAGGGGCGTGCTCACCCCTTTTCTCACCACGGCTAGAGCTAGGAAACAAAAATGTGCACAGCCTTGTGAACCAAGGAAAGGGGAGACTGTCTTCCTGTAAGGTGCAAACATTACATTTACTAGATCACTTAATATTAGATGTAATCTAAAATTAATCTGGTTTAGGAATTAAACATTCTTTGCTCTTACAGCACTAAGACTAGGAAAAAAAAGAGTTAAAAACCAGTTTACTTATTATCTTTTCTGCTGTTTGTTTACTCCTGTATGCCAGATGGCTTGGAACGTGAAAACAGATCCATGAGATGACACATAATCCTGCAAATATTCAGTGCCTGGACCCCCGGTGGAGCTCGTTAGAAGTCCCATGCACATGGTGCCTGAATGAGTGCTTCCTTTCTGTTTATAATCAGCTTCACTTTCTCATTCTTTCAAATTAACAAAGTATTGCCACATCCAGGCTGCAAAGAACATACGTCCCACACATAACTGTTCTATACAACGGTTTTCTTCTTAAACAGCATCAGAAAATACCAGTTACCTCTTCACAAAAATGGCTCTCCATAAGCCCACTTTGCCTACCAAGCCTCTTGATTTTTTCCTTTTTGATGTTTACTACTTACCAAACTGTTTCTAAAGGTGACTTCCCCTTCCTGGTCCATCTGATCATCTTCTGCTATGAATTAATTGATGACATGGAATCTTTGGCATCACGCTGATTTCCACAGCACCACACTGTAAGGTTACAAACACAGAAAAGATCAGAGCCGCACATCCCCCCTGACTCCCAGCAACCCGGTTAGCCCAATCCCAGCATGGGCGAGCAGTGAGTCCCCTTCTTCCCCTTCCCCTGACCATGGGCCTTTTCCACCTTCTCCCATGAGGACCCCACCAGGGCTTTCCTACAGCTCTCCGGGAAGCCGCATACAGCTACTGCCTCAGTTTGCTGCTACTGCTCTTCTCCTGCCTTCCCTCTTTCACCTCACCCTTCTCCTCTAAGAGCAGGGTCTGAGCACGTACTTCTTCGTGCATGCCCCTGCTCGGGCTCCAAGAACACCACCTACAATTAAGACCCACCCGCAGAACAAGCAGTTGAGCTGGAATAGCATCTCTGATCCAGCACAACTACTTACGCTGCTGTATAAGAAACACAAAGGTTAAGGCAGCCTTGTGCATGCATTCACCAGCTTCCTCTCCAGATGGGGTGAAGCCTCCCAGACAACCATCTGCAGTACTTCTCCACATTCCTGCTTGCCTGGATGAATCTTTAAGAGTCTTCAGCAACTCCATGAACAACCCAAACAGTCTGTAAAAAAATTCATGCTCCCTTAAAACGCTAAAGGAAAGGGGGATTGTCAAAGGGGTAAAGAAGAATTAAGCACCCAGAGCTCAGTGGCCTCTAAAGCCACCGTGGTGTTTAATTTCCTGTCTGCGGCAAATGAACAAACACCAAAGTCTTCCTTGAAGCTGCCTTCCGGGATCTCTCAACAGGGGAATCCCTCTCCCTGCCTGTCCACCTGCCATTAATATTAAACTAATATCAGGAGTGTCAAGTAGCATCAAGACTACTGTATGTTAGGCATTACACAGGCAGAGACAGGCATCATCTCTTTGCCCAGAACTATAAGAACATTGCCTTACTTCTTTCTTGAAAAGCACTGAATTATCCACTGAGGATATCGGGTGACACCAAAAGAAGAGTGTGTTGCATCTATCATTGTGCAAAGATATGCTCAGAGTGTGAAGATCTACAACTACCAAAATCAAGAGAAAACAACAGGACAAGAAAAAACAAACAAAAAAACAAAACTAGAAGGCAAAAAGGAGGTGCTGAGAGTAATTCTGCACTATTTTGTAGGTGTAAATCTGTAAATCATACTTAACGATGTATCAGCTTTAAATTCAGATGCCAGCTGCATCTGTCCAAAGGTTACCAATGCCTAATGAAGTCAAGACGACTAGAGTAAAAGAATATTACTTTGTAAGGTAAAACTTTCGCTTTCCATTACTTTATCCGCATTTAACCTCCTAGAGGCTTCAGCCCAGCACAAGCCCACAGAATTAAATTCATTATTATTCATTATTCAAACACCATCCCTTTGTTTTCTGGAATAGCTTTGTAGCCTGGAGTCAAATGAGCTAAAGTAAAATTATGTGACTTGGCATTGAAAATATATTACCTCAGCTGCCAGAACGGATTTAGCAGAATATGTGCGCAGTTCGTCACTTCTTCCACAACTGCCTTCACGCACACAAAGGGGTATGACAGCCCCTGAGTTATGAGGGGCCATTCTAAGGGCTGTGATGGATTAGATTGTTTTATGCACTGACTTAAGATCTCATTTCCTGCAACATTCACAAGTGCTTTCTCCACGGCTGAATAGAAACCTGTTCTGTCCTACGTATATTGCCTTCCCTTGTTAGCCAGGGAAACTATAGAAGCAGGGAATTCACACCAGAAAGAGCTCCCACTTGCTCAGGGATTCAGGCAAAGTCTCCAAACAGACTGAGACGTTTAAGAAGTGACAAGTGGGTTCTCCCCATGCTTTTCATTGAGTCCTAATCAATTTACTCTAGAATAAGGGTGAACAGTGAGTCACTTGGAGTGAGAACAGAGCGGGAAACAAATTCAAATCACAGCTCTGACAGGTCTCACTCTGCAAATCCTAAAATGTAGAACTCTGGCTATTAACAGAGGGATGACAGGATAAACTCTTCATCTAGGGCTTTCTGCAGATCGCTAAGCTCCTCTCTTACCAGACGCTGTGGTCTGATGAGGTGCTAAATCTAGTTTTCAGTGGGGTGCTACCAAATCAGAGGTGCCATAGACACAATACTAACTCAGCCGTGCTTCTGTATCACATCGCTGCAACGCCAGCTTAGGGCACTTCTGTCCTGCCAGGTCTCACGCACACTCCTGGCACTCAGCAAGCTGCTTTCTACCCTGCTCCCAACCAACCATTTGCAGGGTCACCGTCAGCTGCACCAGTGAACTCAGCCAAACTACTGAGAAGTATCCATCTGTCGGCCAAAACCCTTTTAAACTTGCCTTTGCCACCAGACCCCACCTGTCATAACACTGCAGTCTCACCGGGCAGGTTCAGAGTCTCGCGGTGCCCCCCAGAGCAGCAAGCTGGCAGACAGAACTCCCGCAGAGCCTCCCTGCTGCGCTCCGGTTAACCTGCCAGCAGCACGAGCACACCCGCTGCAGACGCAGCTCAGATCTGTACCCCGGGCGATGGGGTACCAATCCGCTGGTGCCCGAACACGCTGCTAGCGACAGCTGAGCCCCAGTCCAAACAGCCACCTCTGAACCGTGAACAGCAACTTCCCTCGCGCCGCTCCCGAGAAGATTCATCTCGCCTATTTATGCGCTAACAATTTTAACTGTAGTAGCCTGACAAATATCGCCACCAGTATTTTTTTAAGTCCTACAAACTCAACTACATTAAAATTAATAAGACAGGAAACCATAATCACGTAGCAGCTCTTGCATCACGCAGTGACAACCAACCAAAGACCCTAAGCACAGGCTACCACATAATCACAGGCTAATCAGCCGGATTTTTCCCCTGTTCTCTTTGCTTGAGCTGTATCATAATAGAATCTATGAACTGCAAGGTACATGGTAATTAATCTTTGAACTACTTGTTAAGTTAAAATGTGAGTTGAATATCAAGTCGAATATGTTTGCAATCACGGTCTTCAGTAAAGGTGTGGGAAAAAAATTACTAAACAGAATAAAAAAAAAAAACAAGAGACCCAAAACAAAAGACAGTGTCATCCTCTCCTAGCCTAAACAGGGAGTAAAGTGGACTAAAAGTCAGTAGTAAAAATAATCTCTTGACAAGTTCTAGGCCTGATTTGCCCCAGCGCAGTGTCAGCTGGAGGTACCCACCAGTAACCCAATTGCAAGGAGGCCACCAAAGCAGGCCTCCGCTCTGGAGAATTCACAGGAGTTACGCTGTACACCTGGCACGTGAGGGAGGAAAAAATTGTGTCTTTCTCCCCCCACCCCCTCCCATCTCTGAGCTGGATGAGGAGAGTGGGAAGGGAGAACACACACACGCTTCTCTCATTTTTTAGTGTAAAGATAGCAATAACAACCTTCACAAAAAATAACACAGCCAAACATGAGGAAAATATAATGTACTGGGGAAGAGATGCTCAGGGAAACCAAGCAAGTTTTTAAAGAGGATTCTGTGAGGCTGAACAAAAAGAGACCTTGATAACTATTTTCATGGAACACGAAAAGTCTGAAGACTTCCCCCCTGCTCCCCTCCCAGTTTTGAGCAATGCTGGAGACCAGAATGCTGAGCTAATGTTTACTATCATCAATATGTCTTTCATATGTTACTAGTCCATCACTGTACTGTACATGTGCTAGAAAACAGATTCTGAAATATTTTTGTAATTTGCATTAACAAGAGCTCCATACTATACATATTTAACAGCCCAAAAGATACCAAATAATTCAAAGTCTAATTTTAAGGCACCTGTTTCCCACCCTCTCTCCCTGCCTTTCCACTACATTTTTAAACTGTTTAGCTCAGGGCTCATTGGACTAAATGGAAAATTTTCTATAGAGTCTAATGAATACTAGGTCCCACCGTAAGACAAAAGTTAATCAGCTTATTTCTAGTTAGCATGCACTTAATGCTGAACACATGTGCAACAGATTTGCCGAAAAGATAGATATAAGCATGGGCTTAAATGTCTCCTCGAACTACGGCCTAAAAAAATAAAAAGAAACGAAAAAAATTTTAAAACAAGTCCTAAAATACTGCACATCCGCCAAAATATTCAATTGTTACAACAGACTATTTGACACTTACTTACCAATTCTGGACAGAACATTATGAAACTGTTATTTGGCTTTATATTTAAATGTCCATCAGTATACACTTACGGTACAGAAGCATAACAGAGGGATATAAACCAAATAATTTGTACATGTCTTACCAGCAGAATATAAAGCTCCAGAGTCAGGAATATCAGATCAAATTGGTGGAATGAGCAGATATTCTGTGCGACTCATTAATAAAACAGCTCATTTATTGGTATGATTACAATCACAAATCAGAGACTCGGGTGTCAAACTGCAGAAGTACCATATTTACATGCAGCCGGAAGCACAGTCACAATAAGGATTGACACAGAGTTGGCTGGCTTTTTTTCCAACAAGTATTTCCACACCTATATTTGTTCTATTTGTTCATCTTTATATTTCTCGGTTCCCTTTTTTCTATTGAGTCTGACACAAATATCCCAGCAGTCATTATACACATAAACACAAACCGGTCCTGTTTTTTTTATTGAAATGCAGAGCCTTGTTCTGCGACACCACTGCTTTGGACATCGCTTGGGGTGAGTAACTACTCGGGGTGATGACCTGCGGACACAGTGCTATCACAGGACACTGACTGCAGAGTGCCAATACAAACTGTTTCCTCTGTAAGAAGACAACATTTGGGGTTTTTTTTTGTTCTCTCCCACCAGGGAAATGATGAGCTGAGCTAAAGCCTCCTCATTCCTCACATGATTTTATATATATTTTGTGTATTATACAAATACTGGTATCTTGCCATGACTGTTATTTATAACATCCTATATTACTATAATTATATTACTATAGTATGTTATTAAATGCAAAGAGATATGCCTAGTTCAGTGTAGTTATTAGATGTTCAATTTCAATTGATTGTCAAGAACATCGTCATTAAGATTAAACATCTGTTTAATAGGTATATCTTATTACATAGTTGTACTTAAGTCCACAGGCAAAATCTGATTTAACATGAGACATAGTTTAAACAAACTAATTATGCAAGCATGATCTAAAACCAAGCTAAACATGGACCTTTGAAAATGACACATGAATTTAATCAAAGCCAGGGCCTCAAAGTGAGCAGAACTTAACCACTGGCCTGACTCATGCATGTGTTTTGATTTCACAGCTGAAACCAGTAAAGCCAGCACCCTCTGGGGGCTTCCTGACTCAACAGTGCCTCCCCCACCCACAGATTACAAAGCAGCAAGTTGTCTCTTTGTTTCAAATTACAGGAAACATCGCTGTGCTTTGTTTGGGAAAGCACAAGCCCTCACCTCTCCAACAGTAGTGAAGTCTCCGGGGGGTTTGGTCTGGCCAGCTCAGCACCAGTTTGCCCAGTTGAAGGCAGAAGGGCTCACCCCAACCAGGGGTAACAGGTGCTTCCACGAAGCCCTCTGCTCCATCAGCATCCTGGCCATGGCCAAACAGGAGACACCAGACCTGTGGCAGCCCCCGTCCCCTGCTCCCAGAGGCGGTTTTGTTGTTTGTACAGACCATCAGCCTAACGCTCCCACACCAGTGACAAAAAATGGCGGGCAAGAGGGTGGGCAGGTAACAGGGTGGGCGTACCAGGCCTCCAGCGGAGGTACGGCCACGAAGCAGCAGTCTCGCTGATCAGCAAACTAATCCATGTTCCTACAGTGCAAAACCAAGGTCCAGAAGCACAACATACTGAAATGCCTTGCTTGAGCAAAGAAAGCCTGGTCTGGTTTACTTTCTGCTAAATTTAGGACTTAAGGGGAATAAATCACAAATTCGGACCCAAGAAGACTAAAAGGTGTTTCCACAAACTCAAAGCAGGTCTCGGACAGACCTCCCTAATATTTTTCCTGTTTCATTAACGGCCACAGCGTTAGTAAGCCCTGCTCTGAGTCTCCAGGGAAATAATTCTACGTGCCTTATGGACAGTGGGAGACCGGCTGAGCCTTTCGATACACCCGTTCCTCGGTTCTTTCAATGCTTGACAATTTTCTCAAGAACTCTAGCTTACTGCCGCATGAGAAATAGAGCTGGTCAGGAAACTAGATATCAGCTCCATTCAGTCATTTAAGTTTGGGAATTTCTTCCATCTGGAGGCAGAAATCAGTGCCACGTCATGGAAGAGAAATTCAAATTTAATACTGAAATATGCCATTTCCAGAATGAATTACGCTCTCTCAGATGTCTAAATACCTTCCTAGAGGACTACACCAAGTGAAACAGCCTTGGTCGCTACAGCCCGAGCCTGACAAAATTTTTGTTGGCTTCAGCACTGCCCATCACTGCCAAGCATGGGTGAAATAGCATCTCCGTAATTTTGCCATTACCACTCCGTGCTGAAAAGTCACACTCATTTTCAAAACTGTCGCAGCCATTTGGCAATTAAAGGCCTCTGAGACCTGAAAGCCTGTGAAACTGGTGGGTCATTGGCAATACGTCAGGCAGGCAAGGAGCTGGGAGCCCAGAAACAGCATTTTGCCCCCAGCCCCAGTGCCCTACATCACAGTGAGGTTCCCAGACACACTCGCTCCTCTTCAGCCCAGCTGAGCTGGCCAGACCAGTGACTTGGGCAATTGCGACTATTGGACTGGGCTGACTCTTCACTTCAGGTTCACAAATAATGGAAACAAAATCTGATGGAACCTCAGAAAACAAACTGGTTTCTAACATAACTTGTTTGTTTCCCATGGGAAGTTTTCAAAATTGAATAGTTTCTATAAAATCTTTAGATTTATCAAGTCAGTGAGTTCTAATGGATGAAAAAAAGTTTCCTTGAGATTTTTTTAACTGACTTTAATCTCTCCAAAACAGCTTCATCTTTTTCAAGAATGTATGTCTAGTGCTATAGCAGTGCAGAAAACCTCAATAACAAATGCGAGTGCACCCTGTTGATGCACAGTCCAGAGAAACACTGAATTTTTGTTCTCATGGTTTTTAATTGCTTAGAGATGGCAGTGCTGGCAATTGATGCTATGGAATGCTACTTCTTTTCCCACATCTCAGTAATTGTTCTAATGACCTCCTTGCAACATATTGGTGGAAATGTCAGGAGATTTCATGACAGACATAAAATTCATGTGATTGCCAGTAAAGCAGTATAAAGACTCCAAAAAATATCCCACAAATATTTCCCCACATTTTTTAATATAGCCATGTCAGGACTACTTGCAAGCTTTTGTATTTGTCACACGAATCAGATGCCTACATCCCATCAGAAGATAGGGATTTCCAAGGGCTTCCAAAAGCCAACAGATACTTTTGTATAGCTTTAGGAAACAAATATTATTTGCCACAACTGTGCCTTTTAGACTGCAACATATAATAAATACTAAACATATTATATGAACTATAATATCTGTGTTTATAAAAAAGTTTCCAGTGATCTCTATATACGCATGTCATAAAACTCATTAAAGATATCTCTTCTTACTGCATTCTAACCCGCTACACCAACAGGGTGAGTAGAAAAAATGCAATAAAATACACAGCTCCATGCTGCGATGAGCAGGTTCCCTCAGCTATGCAAGAGGGATATCTGCTTCTCTCTTACCTGCAAGTGAAATAAGCCATTTGTAAAAGGTACATTACAGAGATCAATTCCTAAATTAATGCTTATATGGTTACATATACTATAAAACTATCTCAGGCTCAAGCTTGATATTGTGCATTACTTAACATATTTTCTAACTGGTTTAGATTTTTTCCATTTTGATTCTCTCAGTACAATGTCCTGAAATGCAGAACCTACCAATGTCCTCAGGCTGGTTCAGAATTTTTTTTCCCCAAGACCTCATGTCAGCCCTCCCTACTTTTTTATTTTTTAAGCTATCTATCCATTAAAAAAAAAAAAAATCCCCAGCCACATCACAAATCCTCTATTTCCTGCAGCAGAAAAGCCTGCTCTCCCTATGTCGTTCCACATCAACGCTGTGAGTGTTGTGATGTATCTACTGCACTTCCTTGTAGCAGCTCCAACTGCAAGGAGCTTCAGGCGCGGCTGTACAGAGCTCAGTCAGTACGCCTGCTGGCTACCTCCAGGAGCAATCAGTGAGTTCTGACAACACCTCAATTAAATAGAAATGTGACATCCAAGGGTTTAAGTCTAACCATTAGCTTACATTGGTGCTTCTGTTTTGGAAGCATTCTGACAGGGTAGAACCATGCAAGCGCTCCACAGGAGTTTACTAAACTGAAGTGCAACGTCCAAGCACGAACATTCAAGAATGGGCTTCACAGATTTAACCCCAGTCTCTCAAATGGATCCACTCAGCCACTTCTCATGTG
>Ga0181612_140901_pt1 | contig 19323 bp, 12 predicted proteins | sample HoacroProtozoa21_FD_119630 | JGI IMG/M metagenome (GOLD analysis project Ga0181612, IMG submission 119630) | Hoatzin crop microbial communities from Cojedes, Venezuel. Combined Assembly of Gp0051906, Gp0051904, Gp0051908 | reverse complement strand
CCTCCAAGCACCAGCAGCACTCAAGAGTTTTGCTGAATATTCTCACATCTCTTCCTCCAGAATCAACAATGTCGATCTCCTGCTGGCTGAAAAAACTGCCCCAGAGGCCGCTGTGACTTTACACTTTACAATTGGTTAAAGGGCAGAACAAGCTGGTGTAGCCAGAAGTCATCCCTCTTCTTCATACCAGCGGGCTTCTCCCAGCATTTGGCAGATCACCTCACGTTAATGTACACTGCAAGGTGACATCAAGACTCGGACACATGAAGTACTCCAGCTAAAAGCTAGGTATGCTGTCTAGGGAAGTTCTCTGGGACAGTAGTTATGGTTTAGTTACGGATGATTGTTCTGGTAAATGTTGTGGTAAGTGTTCTTTAAGAAAAAAACTAGCTATAGCACAGGATTTCTCTGTAAAAACCACTTATGCTACTAAATCTTTTCTAAGAAGAGATCATTAGATGATAAAAAAAAAGATAGACAGAGCTCATGACTCAGCATATCTTTGAAATAAGAACTCCTCCTGGGTGTTTTCCTAGCAGGAAAGTGGTACGTAAGGGCCATATTTTCAAGCTTCTTCTCCCAGTAAGGAGTCTCTGTAAAAGGGTGGGCAAAGAGTAAATAATAAAACCTACACACCTTTTTAAAACGCTACCACGACCAGCACCTACACCCCCAAGTCAGAGGGGATGCTTGAGTCCAGTAGCAAAATCACATCACCTCGAGCCACCAGTTTGCAGACAGACTCTCTGCAAACACATTTATCTGCCTTGGGTCAAATACTTGCTCTTCGTACACAGCACAAATGATCACATGAAACTTGGACCACAGCGAGGAATTTAGCCAGTTTCTGCCATGTTAATTCCCCCAGAAGTCCCTGGGTGCTAACGCAGTCAGACTGAAATGTGCCGTATCAGTCTGGGGAGGAACAAGGTGCTGGTGCAAGCCTCAGCTTACTACAGAGGTGTAGCAACTACAAATGGTGCTAGAATTATCTTTAAAGGTTGTCTTTTGGGGCATCTCAAAACCACTGCCACAAACTGTGCTGGATTTTATAAAAAGTTTAAATGAGTGAAGCTAATGAAATAGAAATGACTAGAAGTTGGCCATTACTTTGTGAAAATGCTAATTTAAGACATTTCAATAAAATAACTCAACCTCAAGCAGTGCATTTCGGGGACTAGGCAAAAGTCAGACTAGTCAGAGGTAGAGCCACAGTTCAAAACCAGAAACTGCCTAGAAACTCACGGCTCTTCCATCGGGTGCCTAGAGTCTAGAGCATGCAACGTTTGTCACAGATGAAGTTAATCACTTCTCTAATTAAAATTTCTTACCTTAACTTCTGCAGCCATTTTATCATTTGCAAATCCGTCCACTGTTAGCTGAAGGAAAAAATATTAACCAAGGGTAAGCATTTAGCATTTCAGAAATAACAGTTAAGTTTAGTCACATATGCGCCCAGGACTTTTCTCACAGCTGCACATACCTTTATTAGTCTGGATATTAAGAATCCACCTTGGTATCGATTATAAAGTTCCTCCCAGTTGTCCCTTACAAATTTCCAAGCAGCTTTCCTCCCCTGCTTGCTGCCTCCAGCTACTCCACCAATGACTGATACCGTGTCCTGGGGACGTACCTCTTCCTGAAGATGAAAGCGTAGACAAATATTCAGGATTGTTTCAACAAATACAGCATGTTAGCTTTATGCATTTCTACGCTGAATCTGTCCACAATAGCTCCCCCCCTCCAAACTTTACGATACAACTCAAAGACTTAAGGAAGCAGCAGCTTTTCGAGTAACTTACTGAAAGTGCAAAGGTGAGAACTTTTTGAATCAGTTCTGGCTGAGAGATGGCTCCAAGGACTCGTTCAATTCGGTTCTTCTCCTCCTGCATGTCTGCTTGCTTGTGAAGCTTCAAAGCCAAAATGAGTAATATTAGCACACGGTATTAAATGCTGACTTCTTACCTAGCTCTGCTGAACTCGCTGTGTACATCAGAGCTGCCAGATTAGCCTTCCAGCCTAATATGTGACAAATTGAACTTGCTTGTGAATCATCCTGCAGCAATCCACATTACGGACCTCATTACACATACATCAGCAGGAAGCACTATTAGTAATAAACTGATCTCCGCCACTGTTTATATAAGGTCAGATAGGCCCGTGCCCCCAGGCAATGAGAAATAATCCCAAAAGGAGAAGCACCACTCCACTAGGTAGCAATTCCACACTGCACAGCTACCATGGACCACTGCCGCGAAACCCGAGTGCTCACAGCTGCTGTAAAACATCGGGCCGAGCCTGCGTGCAGACATCTGCATCTCAGAGGAACTTGCAGGGTGGAGTATTTAGTTTTTCATTGCATGAGCTGCCAGTGTTAACAACAGAGTGTGCACTCACCTTCAGCATAGTGTCTAAAGTAGTACTATCTCCATGCTTCAGAATAGTTACATATACCTAAGATAGAGCATAAAGAAAGAAGGTCCTTCAAAAACCACATTTTTACAAATGCAACAATCAATTTCTACATATTTGGGTTAGATTTCAGACAAGTGAACAGATCTGGAAGATACTGGCACTGATGCCTTCTATGTTTTGAGACTGGATTTTAAAGACTCATCAACTCCTTTACCTCTTCCTCAGTTTCAGTATAATTTTGGTAATTTCAACCACAGCAAAACTCCAAAACAAGAAATCTTTGTACCACACAACACCTATCTCGTAAATACTTCACACACACTCAGTCCATATCCACTTGGAGCTCTGCACGGCCGAGCCGACACCTGCAGAGCTCTTCCACAATCCCGGCAGTTTACCACAGTGCTTTTAAACCTGGAGGATGCAGGCTGGCCATGGATGGATGCAAAGGAGTAGAAGTCGGCTCAGGTTCAGCACTGCACTTGAAAAGTCTTCAAAACCCCAAACGCAACACAGTCTAGAGACCAGAGTTGTTCTGTGGCAGTCAATGTGGGTACAGCTGAGCTTATTAGTTATGAGTAAGTATTGGCCATGACAGATGAGGCTTACTTGATTCAAGAAACACAGGGATGTTTGTACCATGCTCCCCAGTATCATTTCTTCACAACTGGACTTATCCAAGCTCCCACCACTTCTGCCAAAACCAGTCAGTCTCATACCTTGACACTGGTTTCCTCTAGCTTCCCTATTCTTGGAAATACAAGAGTTCACTGCACACAGTGCTAAGTGAGTGGGACCAGTCTTTTGGGAACCAAAATTTACAGTAACCTACAGGACTCCTCAGATCAGCTGACAGCACATGTTTTCCTTCCACGTGGTCCTTAAATCGGCGTCGAGCTTCTTCTAATGTTGCCTTGTGCCCAGCTTTTCCTAGTTTGCCCAAGACCAGACCTCTCAGAAGGGCATCTAGATGACCTAATGAGTGAGCAGGAGGAAAAAAAATAATTATTTGGAGACACAATTCAGCAATTAAGCGTTCTTCCACCTAGAGTGATCAGGGCAGAGCTGGATAACAATCCTTCCACAAGCTTGAGGATATCTAAAGAAACTAGGCCTTTTCTCACTCTCCTTGGTGCCAGCTGGAGAATACATTGCTTTTTTTATGGCAAGAGGGTCAGAAGATGAGTCCAGCCCAAATACAACAGGCTAAGCCTGCAACCTGAGCTGAGTCAGCAATATTAACCATTTGTGTCTACAAGAGGACTGACTACGACGAGTAAACATGCACGTACATGGCTTTCCATCCTTGTAGTCTAATCAGTTTCATGCACTGCAGTAGATGCAAAGCTAAAGCAGAGAACTTTTATCAGTCAGGGACCAGGTAGGGAAAAATGTTACCATTTTAACTTGTGCCTGATAACAGAGGGTTGTTTTGGGGGTTGTGTTTGTCTGTCTGTTTTTAAGCATAAAAATACCCCTGAATGCCTACTTCAGACTCCTCTTCCTCCCTCCTCTCCCCTTTCCCAAAATCCTGACGGCTTATTCACACACGACTTTTCCAAAACCACTACTGGATTTCACAGCATAAGTTTCCTACCCTCTCCAGGTTTGGGGTCCCATCCCAGTCTCTCCCCTATTGGTGAAAAGACGTCTTTCACGAACACCTGGATTTCCTCATAGAAGTCTGTGTGGGACAAGAGAGTTGAGAGAATCCCCAGGTTACAGCTGAGGTCGCTCCACACAGTATAATTGGGCTCATTCACAAAAGCTTCCATGACTTTTAGAACCTCTACAGTGCTAATGATTCCAGCTCGGGCCTGGGAGAGGAAAAGACACAGATTAATCTTAGTTCCAGACAGAATTAAGACGTTTAATAGCTCATCACACTATTTTACAGTCTTCCCTGTTCAGCTGGCACAGCCTGCACATAAACTCTATTTTCTCTGTTGCGGGGTTCTGCCAAGGTGAGTTATCACTAGTCAAAGCACCTTAGCTGTCTGCTCACGGCACGCAATGCTTTTTATACACAGGTAAGCACTTTACAAGGAGACAGCTATATAATTATAAGCACATTTTGCAAACAAGCAACAGACAAGGAGATTAAGTGACTTAACAAAATTGCAGCAATGCTGGCAAGAAAACCAAACCCCCAGAGTTATTCTCAGTCAGATACTACACCCACCAAAATCTTATTTTACTTAAAAACTGTAAAGATTTAGAGATTTAATTTCTGCTTTTCATTAAATGGAGAGTGTAAAACCGCAGAAGTAATTTTTGCTTCCTGCTTCCCGCGAATTAATACAAGAAGCACTGCCTTTCCACCTCTATCAGGAAAATTTTATATTAACTGCTTCACAGCATCATGAAAACACTTCTACGCTTAGTGCAGTTGATAATACCTACAGTAGGTATCTCCAACCAGATTGCTCAGATTTTTGTTAATCTGGAACCAGACCAGTAATTTATGGTACTGGAAAAGAGGTGAAGATCAATTTTTATTACCTAAGCTATATTCACCTATAAGAAAAACATGATTAAAGCTGAAACCAAAATAGGAGTCTAACACAATGTTCCTACGTGCATTAGGTAAATTTTTTTGTCCCATTAGTCTTGTAACATCTGGGAAATGACTCGGGCTACAGTTTCAAACTCCTTCAACTAAGCCATGACCAGAGTTCCAAGCTTTGAAGCTGGAGAGGCAGGGTACCAAACCCACTTTTTGTAAAGTTTCCATATACTTGCTGACTAGCAAGAATCAGAAAGTACAGCCTGAAATACAGAGTACAGTAACTAATTGTTCAGAGCTAGCAACACCTGCTTTGGGGGTAATTCCTTGCTTCTGAACAGTAAGAATCCCCAACAGCCACCTCCTCCAGCGGAGGACAGTTATAACAAGCTCAACTGAATAACACAGATGGTGCTGACAATATTTGATAAAGTCATTGAGGGGATCATTAAAATATCCTTATTTTGACGAGTTAAAGCAAGTTCTCAAAACAATTTTGTAAAAAAAACCTACAGCCTAATACACCCTGACAGAGAGCAGTGCAGCAGGAGTTACAGACAGACTGCTTCCATAGGGTTTAAGTCTTATAATACAAGTTAGAACTTGTCAAGCTAATTAATAGCAAGATGTATGCAGTAATCCCAAAGGCACTCTGCCTCCAGAACCTGAGACTGACTCTTCAGACCCCGATTTCTGCCGTTACTGTAGCTCTCGCTGTTAGACAGAATAGCAACGGGTTGCTTACCAGAGAGAAAAGATCATTCTGCAGGCCAAGCCTGTCCACAGGGGGTAGGGAGAGGTCTTTGATCGCTGGTATCAAACTCTCCAGCATGTCAGGGCTATACTGAGTACGGTAAAACCCTACTGTTCCAAGGTTTAACTGAAAAGTATCAAAAGAGTGAAAAATCAAAAGTTAAGAAACAAATAAGGAAATGCTTTTTATTTTTTTGACCACTAGAAATTTCTCAAAGCACGGCAGCTCAGACAAGTCAGTCACTATCATTTAAATAAAAAGAAAAAACAAATCATAAGTAAGTGAGAAAAGCTTTGAAAGAAGAAATGCTCAGTAAGAGGTACAGAAGATGAGAGCGAGCTGGCATAAGCAAACAGAGGCTAGAGTTAAAACTAGGAGCAAGGAGAAAAGAGAAACTTCTGTGGGCGAATCGTAACTCAAAGGGTAGTCATGCACCAAGAAGATAAAATGCAGGAGACTGCAGGTGCTAGAATCTTAACTTTTGTAACCTCTCTCCCACAGCCTGCTCCACTCGATTTTGATCGAATAACTTTTTAAGAAAGGAGAGCAAAAGTACCTCTGCCCAGTGCAAAAGCAAGTCATGGTCAGTAAGCTTGATGAACTACGCTAGCTACACGCTACTGCCTGCTGGCATTTTAGCGTAGACGATCAAATATTGTGGTCGGTTGAACAACAGTACCTGACATAAACCAAAAACCATTGCTGAGCTCATCAGGAAGCCACCCCCTTTGCTGCTGCTACGGTTTCGGTCAGTCCAGTTGCCAGTCCTCTGGACTACAGCACTAACTAAAAACCTCACAGGCTGCCAGCCTCTGCAGCCAGCAGTCGCACAAATTCACCTTGGACTGAGCTGGACTGTTGCCTTCTCAGGCAGAAATATCAAACTTCACCCTCATTCAGACAGGGCATTTTCAGAGCTGTTCATTCACTTCACGCCCCTCTCTATTACCAGGGAGGACTCAGATGGATAGGGTGATTCAAGAGAATATGCAGGCCTGGCAGCTGGAGTGCCCATGTTAGTTAAAGAGGAAGATTTGATTAATATTAAAAAAAGAGAGTAACCCTTAATGTTATTTCACAGAGTCACCTCTAAGAGTACAGCTCTAGCTTAGAAAACACTACTCTTCAACCTCAGTAGTCCACACACAGCAGTAGTCCCAGCCAGTTGCTGTCTTTCAATTTTTAAATTCGGTTTGACTGGTGTCTGCAGGAGACCGCAACGGTGAATTTTTTCACTTGCAGATTTGTACTTGTCTGGCAATAGCCAGTTGAAAACCTTCACACTAATGAAAGATAAACAGGACTATTTTTGCTCAGGATGGACTTTAACTAAACTACGGTTGCCATGGGATATGAAGAAAGCCACCTCATTTCAGCTCAAAAGCTGCCTCTAATTGCACACTGTTTTTCCAGGCTTGGACTCCTCACAGGTTCAAGTTTACATTGTCTGGACTACTCTGGGAAGGCAAAGGACTACACTAAGCAAGCACTACAGAGAGAGCCAATATTCAACAACAGCAGAGAGAGGCCCCTCCATAAGAAACACAAGATTACAAGGGGTGGGGGGCTCAGAGAGAAGAAGAAGAAGAAAATAAAATGCAAGGGAACAATACAGTGACAACCAAACTTAGTCTCAGTAATATGCTCTCCTTTGTGACAAAACTCACCTTCACCCACTGGTCTGGTTTGACGTCTTTCAAAACCAAGATGAGCTCCGGTTTGTCCATCAGTATTTGCATTTTGGCACAGGTGGGGTCATCACTTGTACAAATACTTATAGGGACCATCCATGTGGGGAAATCCTCCCCTAAAAGAAGAAACAACAAAAAGGAAGGCCTAAGGAAAAAAAAAAAAAGCATGCATGCAACACTCAGAAACTCTGCCTGATGTTCAAACAAGTTTCAACAGCAGTTTAAGCAAGACTACTTAAATTTAAACCTAAAAAGGCACAAATCTGAAGGCAAATGGCAGTTCTAGAGTTAAAACCCAGGAATCTCTAAACCATCTTTCAAGCCAAACTTTTTAATTTCTATAAGCATGGAAGATAGGTGAAATCTGTGTCTTAAGATAGAGCTGGCTTCCATATGAGGCATTTTTATTCCAGCACTACTATAAACCCAGCAGCTTACACAGCTCCTCAGATGGCAGCACTGCCCTTAAACTGGATATCAGAAGAGAAGCATCTCGGAACGACAAGTGAACCAAAGACTGCAGATGAATGCCGTTCTCCATGCAAGAGGGACACAGAAACCAAGTGTGAGAGCATCCAGCCTTAGATTTTCTGAAGTTTTAACAAACCCTTAAACACCTGAATCCAAGCAGAGCACCTGCCTGCAGTTGTGCAGTGCAGCTGTTTCATCTCTCAAAACTGCTGCCACTGTATGGAAAGCAACGAACAGTCCCTTCCTGCTCTTAGCACTCATCTTACCAGTATATGGTCCACTGGCACAGAATTTCTTCTGGACTAACTTCAACACTTTGTCGTCTTCTTGCTGAGGGGAAAAAAAAAGGAAAAGAGAAAAGAAAAAGAGAGTGAAAGAAAGGAATTATCAGAACATTTAATCTCAGCTTCTGTATATCACAATACACTGTGTGCCCTCTGTTAAACAGAGTAACTTGTCTTCTCCTCCAGCAGAAGGAGCTACCTCAAAAATCATTCCAATGCATTCATCACTGTTACTGTTAAAACACTCATGCCCTATTTCTCATTAGAATTTGTTGTCTGACTTCAGCTTCCAGCCAGCAATTCCTCACTCACCCTGCAATCTTGTAGAATAAGCATGATTGAGCTGGAGTGAGAAGCAAAACGTGTGGCAAGGGGAGCTAAGTCAGATCTTCCCTCCCCCAACACACATTTCACACACAGAGGGCAAACGGGCTCTGTCAGCAAACTCCAAGCACACGATCTAGAGCGCTTGTGGAGTAACTCCGTATCGCTTTGCACTAGGTTCCTCAAGCGAGCTGCACCTCCCCTCCCTTCAGAAACAGAGCGCCACTAAATAAAGCAACCCACTGTACCGCCTCCTGACCGAAGAGAAGCCTTTAAATAACTGCCTACTGCTAAATTTGATCCTAAAAACACAGTCAAGACTTCTTATCTAAAGTGCTGAAAACCGCACAGTTATATTTACCTGTTCAGCTTCCACATAAATGAGAGGAAATCCCATCTGTTTGGTCCACGTATTCATCACAGCAGCAATAGGTTTACCACTAGCTTTTTCCAGGCTTTCCCAGAGGTCCTCTGCAGAAGAAAAGTCTGACTAAGGACTCCCAGAGTCGTGTCAGATGCTGTTAAGGACACTGTATGGGCGCTGGAGGGTGGGAGGCTGTATTATTACTCCGGCTTGCCCTTCATGTTTTGGGCTGTGCTTTTATCAGATTGTGACAGATGATAAGCAAGAAAAAGGAAATCGTTTAAACCACTCATGGAGGAGAAAAGCAAGCCTCTTTACTACTAAAAAAGTGCAATCAATACACATTGTGATAAAGCATCATAAAAATGAGCATTAAGTATTCAAAATGGTAAACAGAAGAACCTTTTCCTTAAGTTTTTCATATATTATGCCAAAAGAGCTGACCGAATGCGGACGGGTTTTGGCTGACGGAGCATGCATGACGTTCCACTTCCACATTTATGCCTGATACACAAAAAAGGTTTAAGTAAAGAAAGCACTGTGAGATATTAGAGAAGACTTTGAACTGTTCAATCACACATGCAATCAATACTGCAAAAGGAAGCTTGCAAAAGGCTTACTTGGCAAATCAACATACTCCACTCTAAATGAGATTACTACGCAGATGTGGTCATCAACAGTAAATGCAGACCTTTCAGATTACCTCAGCCGCATACTCCCGAGACAGAGAACCCCTAGAGGAGCCTGAGTTCTGGCTGTGCTGGGGACACATTGCATGAAACTGGAAACAAGCCGATTATTTCCTTGCATTTCAGTTATCTCAGATAGAAAACACAGCTGTTTAAGAATCCATCACTTCAGCACTAAAAATTGCCTCCAGAAATCACTTTTCTTAAGCACATAATAACCACCAGTTACCTGTAGCGGCATTCTTCTGCTGGAACTTCGTTAAGTATAAATTCATTCCTTTCCGAAAGTCCTGGGAACATACAATTGAATATGTAATGGCACCATAAAGGAGCTCCTTTCTATTCTCACTCTGCACTGCATTTATATTCAAGAATCAGCCAAGGAATGTTAGGATCAGTATGTACATCCATAACTCCTTCCATATTTTCCCACTATCTTATTTCTCCTAGGTAAGTTCAAACAGATCCCAAATACAAATTGCCAAAAAGTTTTCAAAATACAGAATACACAGATTTATTTTTTTTAAATGGTATTTTTAACTGTAAAAAGATTTCACAATCCACATTTGCCTTTTTAAGAACAATCTTTTTACCTCATCACCAATGTAGTCATGTAGCATTCGGATTACAGATGCTCCCTTGCTGTAAGAAATAGCATCAAATATTTCATCTACTTCAGACGGATGGCCAACACTAACCTGTGGCAAACAGGATAATTACCAGTGAGAACAATTTTAACTGCCATGAAAGATTTTGGGTTTGCTTGTTCTAGTGTTTAAGGAGCTGACTTTTCTCACTGAAGAAAGCACGTGCACAGCCATCTCTAAATTGTCTTAGAGGAATCTCTGCATGCAGTCAATTAAACTTATTCACATATGGCTGGGTTAGGAATCGTTTAGAGGTTAAACATACTTTAATTTAGGTTTTGGTATTTAACCATACAGGCTTGGGGATCTCGCTTCAATCCTTTGGTTCAACATTTACCCAAAAGCAAAAAAAAAAACCAGTGGAAGTTGTTCAGTTCTGGGGCAGCGAACAATACATACTCAGGAAATGCACTCAATGAGTAAGGCACTCTAAAATGACCTGTTGTACAAAGCAAGGTCATCTCCCAACATTTCTTACATGAAACATTTCCCAAGCTGTCTGAAAACTTGTCCATGGTGATCTCTAGGAATTACAAAGGCGTTTGCTTCTAGCACAGCTCCCAGTTTTGTTGTAATTGAGCTCGCTGCTTCTGCCTTCTCTACATCTCTTCCAAAGCAGCAAGCCCAGCTAGATCCTACTTCTTTCAAGACTGTCTGCATCACACTCACACTTCTGGGAGTACAATGCAGAAATAGCTAAGGTGGCCTCAGAAACGAGTACAAGCCCAGCAAAGCTGGTCGCTTGAGCTCTGGGCTATGCTGCGCTTTGGTTTATATTGCTGAGCACTAGAGTAAGTCAGTAGTTACCTCACGGTGCTCAAGGGCCAGAAAACTACCCACTTTGATCAGAAACCAAACCAAAACACAAATAATCATGAGGTTTGATCACAACTTTGCCATTTCAAGTCAGCAGAGCAGAAGAACTCCCAAAGAAGCAGCCATCTTCAGACCCTCAAACCTCACTTCTGAAATACTGATTTGAGTAGAGGAAAATCCACAAAGCATAAATGCAGCCTTAGAATTTCCTTTGCATCATGAATGACTGCAAAGTTCCCTTTCTTCTTTATAGAAAAAAAAGCTTACATGCAGCTGACAACAAATAAAAGGGGAGACAATCAATAGCAAAGACAGAACTTACTTCAATAGGATGACTGTTATCTAAGGCATCAAGCTCTTGAGCTCGTGTGTAATCAGCAGAAACAAACTGAGTCCAGATATCGTACTCTGGGAAACAGTGATCTACACACAGATACTCAATCCAGGAGGCAAATCCTTCATTCAGCCAGAGATGGGTCCACCATTCCTGGAAAGATAAGAAGGCAGAATCAAGAATAAAATTCCAAGAGCTTCATTTAATCAAGAAGAAGTTTCCAGCAAAGATAAGCTGTTAATGGCCTAGTTCAGTACAAATCAGAGAAACGGGTAACACTTGCAAGCACAGATTCCTCTCTAGAAAGAAGGCATCAGCCCAAGAAGGATAATCAGCACCCAATAACTGTCTTGCCCTCTGTCTTAAGTTTTAGAAGCTCTGCATGGAGGAGAACTGCATCAAGTACAAATGAAATTCCCAGAGACTAGACTAGAGGTCAGAGCAGAGCTGCTGCGGGAACAGCTAAGAGTGCTAGCTAGAGTGGGGAAGAGAGTCAGCGACATGCAAGGCCACGGTTCCGTAAAGCAGCAGAACTGCGGGCAACACAGTGACAGTGGCTTTCTCAAACTGAACAGCAACAGCTGCAGAAGGCTGAAATTGTGTTTGGTTTTTTGCTAAAGAGTATGCTTACATAAAGGAGAAACCCTGGAGTCTGAAAAAGCATCCTAGGCTATGGAAACCTGAAATCTAGTAAACAGTTAAAAGTTGTTGCTCACCAGCCAAAGGTGGGCTTTGTTTTTTTAAGATAAGAATGTTACATTGCCATTTGAAAATTCTTCCCTTCATTTCTAATATTTAACTGAAGTAGGTGCGATAAGGAAACTGGCTACGGATACTGAGGAAGAAAACACCCTTTTCCACAACTGCACTTACCAACTATTCTTTAAATGTAAATAGGGCGGTTAACTCAGACGAGCATGGCTATGAAGATATGGGCCCTTAAGTAAAAAAAACTGAACAGGATGTAGAATCAGTCCAGTAAGCTGTTCTACAAAGAACTACTGCTTCTACCACGAATAAAACATTTACCCCAGGGAGGGTGGAATTTCAATAAGGAAAGCTGTGACTGAAGCTCTACACAGATAAGCCTTGCTTTATTTTTAGAGTGGAGACTATCCAATTTTCTTTTACATTTCTGACCGCATCTGTTTCCAAGACAAGGTTCCACTGCATACAGATTGGTGCCAGAGGATTAATGCAACTGCAAAATAGATTCTTAGGCAATCAGGTTGGACTTCTAAATCTTTTCACCTCCCTGTTTTTCTCACTTATCCCACTGGTAATCTAATTGCTCCCGAATCTATTTCTTCCCCTGGAGGTATTCTGATTTCATTTATCTTTGCTACAGAAGAACTGGCATATTGTGCTGCCCAATAAGATCTGGTACAGGCAAACTAAACCAGTGATGTGACTGAGGCTTTCTGCTGTGCTGTAGGCACCTCAGATTATAGAGGAGAAAAAGCTGACTTTCTGGCAACTGAGAAGTAAAATTGGAATGTCTTTTCATATTTCACAGTTGCATCACGGAACATAAAATAATGAGAGAATAAATTCTTGAAGAAAATTTTTGAGAGACCTAGAACTTCAAAAGGAAAATAAAAAGCTCAATATAAGTTTCAGAGATTCTTGTAAATATACTTTCTCCAGCTTACTGCCACAGTTCTCAATGGTCAGAAGGACCATGAACAGTTTGTGGGTCACGAACAGTCCCCAAGGCACTTGCTGGCATTCTATAGCTAGTCTAGTCACATTGTGCTGGCTCTCTTTGCTTCCAGCTGCTCAACTGTACTAAAAGCTAAAAATATATGACTTCAATATTATTTTTCCATTTAAATATTGTGTTGCTTTCACATGGAAGCTACCTGTGCTACCACAAAGAGGAATGGACACAGCTGACTAGATTAAGAGGCATGGCACTGGAGAAAAGTTTGACAGACTTTGCTTAGTGTTATAATAAATATTTACACGGAGGTTTTTCCTCCATCTACTCACAGTGCATTTGAGCAGCCTAAAAGCCAGAACAATGCAGATTTGGGGCTCCAGAAGCCATGCTTTTTTACCAAACACACTGCTTTTCTTACAATACAAGAAACTTCCTAACCTGTGAAATATTTGGATTCAAGCATGTGATTGCAGGGTTTTGGGAAAAGGAATGTCAGATCCAATTAACAGAGTAAGCTGAAGCCATTTGTTAACAGCAGAAGTTCTGACACATACTGGTTTCAGTTTATAGCACTACATGGAATTTGTTTACAGTTTGCAGTCTTGCTGTCTCAGATATGCTTTTATTCCCATCAAAATGACTTAACATCAACCCATTCAGACAGCTGGCTCCCCATATATCCAAAGTCATTCCTATGAGTTACTACAGAGCAACTTATCAGCTACTGGACTAGAACAATTTGCAGTGCTGAGCTGGTACCGATATGCCTGCTTGGTATGAAAGCCTGATGAGTGAATCATGCCTACCTGAAAGGAAAACAGTGGATTATTGCTTCTAAGTAACCTGACTAGCCAAAGTAATTTCCATGGAACACCTGCTCAACTCTAACTAGGCCTACGTTCAAACAACTGAACATTGCTTCGCATAGAAAAGATCTAGGAATACTTCTAAAGAACATACTAGTAAAGAGGAAAGTGGTAATAAAGCTCTATTTAAATATTTAATTTAAAAATTTTAAAGATTGCATGCCTGCTATTAAGTTTCACTTGAGCACACACATGATATGAAGCACATGTCAAGGAAAACTAGAAGAACTTGTAACTGTTAGATACCATGGTCACAAGGTTTCCAAACCACTGATGGGCAAGTTCATGTCCTACAACCAGAGCAACCCACTGGCGAGATGAAGAACAGGAATTTTTGGGGTCAATGAGCAATGCAGTCTCCCTGTATTTAAGAGAGAAAGATAACTGAACATAGCAGTACATGCCAAGGGAAAAACCACAAACAAAAGTAGGTTAAATTACCTAAGCAAGCTAAAAAGTGATCAGTGCAACTGAAAAAACCAAAAGCTATTTCAGTTCAGACATTATTTTGGTAAGTTCCACAGCTGTTGGAATGCTTTGGAGCAACAATTCCTTACAGCATGCAAGAAGACAAGTGCAAAAACCCAGGCAGGAACAAGAAAGTTTATCCTTTATTTGTACAATAGCTCACCTACATAATCTAGGAACCTTAACTGCAACTCCCTTTGCACTGCGTGATGTACGTACAGCAAGTCTTCTCTGCCTCCCTCAGCCCCAGAGGAATTCCACCCCTTCCAAGTGCACAACCAGCCGTGTTACACTCGCCCCTGCAGACGCACAAGATCCCCCCCACAAGCACACGTGCACACACGCAAGCGCTGCCCAGCTCAGGCACACAGCCTTCTGCTACAACACCCTGTCACGGCCAGGACTCAGCGGGTCACTCAGAAAGGACTTCTGGGCTGCTGCAACTCAACGGGGGAAAACGTGCAACTCAAAACATAGATGGTGCCTGCAGATCATGCCAACTTTCTGTCCCCAGAGGGATATAAAGCAAGCGTGCCAAACTCAGCATAAGGGGGGGGAAATTAAGAGCACAATTAAGAAAGGCTTCCAAAAATTCTACTAATCCAGGACAAATATTTTTTTCCACAGGGAGTAAAATATCAGATTTTATCAGAATTGCAATAAGCAGACAAGTAGATTTTAAACCTGGGCTCAAATTTCTATTTCAGTTTAAGGCCAAATTAACAGTTTAGTAGAAGAAACTCAAACTATTTCAGAATTTAAAGTCCAAATCTTACAAGACCAATGTTGTACAAAACGAAGGAAAATCATTCTGACAATGAGCACAGATCAGGTAATAATATCAAGCAAAAGTACAAAAGCTTGATCAGATGAACAAAAAAAAAACTGAAAAGGAAGGCAAGTTAATACCTTGATTTACTCACATCCACATGGTTATACTGTGGTTGCTAAATTTACCAACTTGCCTACAACATAAAACAAGCAAGTCTTCCAGCTGTGTCAGTAAGTACGTAACTTTTACAGGGGAAAAAGCTGCCAAGAAAAGTTCTCTTGTAGAACAGGCAGTGCTGCCAGACACTTAAAAACCTCACACCCTTGGACAGTAGTTGTAACAGCTCATTCTTGCCCTCCTAAGATTTGTACAATAACGCACGCTGCTGCAGAAGTTAAAATTATCCAAACCAAAGCAAGAGTTGAATGTATTTACTCAGTCTTATTTGGGATGATACCCAGTAATTACAGCTCCTTAAAACTAATCCAATTACTTCCAAGAATTAGTGAACAAAGAGGGGGAAAGACAGTATTTTAACAGCATACCTATAAGTAACAAGGCCCCAGTTCTCCATGGCACCTTTATAAAATAAATACAAAGGTTTATTGATATTGATACACACCTCTTCCTAAATGTTTAAAATTCATATAAAATACAGTTCATCAATAAAGTGAGTTACTTTACCAGCAGCAAAGTCTGCAATAGCTATGAGATCAATTTTAGGAAGAGGGTAAGGAACATTGAAGTAGTCCTTATAAAAAGGCAGAGTTTTAGCAGCAACCTGTAAGAAACAAGAGGAGAAACGTTAACTTGGAACAATTAGTAAAACTTGAAAAATTATGACTGAAACTAGCCTAAGCAAGCAGCACACACAAGATTTCCTCCAGAAGCCCCATTTGCAGCTTCCAGAGCACAATGGTTTGGAAGACTCCCACCCTCTTTTTCTCCCAGGCTGCAGCCTACCCTTCAGTACTTCTCACCATCTTTGGACCAAAGTCTACATCACCAAATCAGAACTGAATTAAACCGTATGTTTTTGTCATTACAGACATTAGTTTGTCCACAGCTGAAGTTCTGTTTAACATCACGCCCAGTCTCTCTGAGCCATTGGAGCAAAACCCACTGGCTTTGCACGGGTTTGGGTGACTGAACCGAGGAGAGCGCTGCGTCCAGCCTGTCGGAGATCGCCACAGCAGCAGTGAAGTCACCCTGAGCGCATTTACCTCTAATGCAAACTTTCCTTGTTCCGCTTTGCCAACAGGGGTGTAAACACGCACTAAGACGCCATCGAGGGACCTGGCCTCTACGAAGTCATATTCTCCCACCACGAACGCTACAAGATATGTTGACATGACGGGGGTGCGAGCAAACTTCACTTCCACCAGATTTTCATCATCTGGGTATGGCTTCCGGTCAATGACGTTCTTCCAACATGAGAGGGACTCAGTTAGTTTCACGGAACCAAAACTACGTTACACAATATATTTGACTAACTACTCCATCATTATGAGTCACGCACTTAAAATGAAAGGACTTATTTTACGATTTTAAGATACAGACCACGGTGTAGTTCCCCTCCTACCTAAAAATGCCCCGCCACATAGGGAGGTTACTTTTACAACATGTACATTATATTCCGTTACCGCACAGGCAGCTGAACACACCAGCTACCAGCTGCTGTCCTTCAAAGAGTATCACCCACATCCCAATAAGGCACCAGGCTTTCACTTTAAATTCTGAAACAGAAACCACGACCACGTGGTCAGTGGGCAAGGCTAGACTTTACAGGTAACTATGAAAGTTAGCTACTGGAATAAAAAAGGCTTATTTTTAAACTGACTTGCTCTTCTCCAGCAACATCTCCTATAAACATTTGCACCATATTTAGAGTAATAACCTGAAAATACCCACTTGCATTTGCGACAGAGGTACTTCTACTTGCACATTGTACCCCAGTTCTGGTCAAAAATTCTCTAGGGCAGAAAACATGCTTATTTATCTCAAGTGCTATGTCTGCTTATGTAGCTATAACAGCTATACAAACACACAAAGGTGCTTTTTTTTTCCCAGTCACTCTTAATCAAGCAGCACGTGGCATGACATATGCTAAGACTTTTTTTTTTTATTAAACAAACACTGTGGTTTGTACAACCTTTAGGTTTTGTATTAGCATCTGACATCACAATGTAATCTTTCAAAAAGTTCTCTCAATTTAGAGCTGCTCAGTAATAGGTAGCAAGACAACCTATATTCCTAATTCTGTCACCAAGACACACTATTAAGTACAAAATAATCAGCTGGCATTACTACAGTTTTATTTAAAACACTGTTTACTTGCCCATCGAGAACTTACCATATTTGACAAAGCTACTCTGTCTTTAGGAACCACCAAAGAAATATCAAATGTTGCCTTAATAGCAGGCTCATCCCAGCACGGGAAAGCTCTGCGAGCATCAGTAGCCTGAAGGAAATAAGAGCATTAAACAAATACATCACAAGAGACTGTGGCAATAAAACACACACAAAAATTCACCATATTTTACAGGCAACAAGTTGGGTGAATAATGGTTAGTCATCGGTATGACTCCTCACTGACACTCCTGACCTCTGCATTAGAGCATTTTGTTCTTACTGTGATAACTTTTTTCATTCTTGGCTTAAAAAAAAAAAAAAAAAATTGCAGCTGAAAAGCACTCTGTGCTCTGATGGAATTCTACAGTCTGAGTAAAATTTAGCAGAGTCATGACAGGAGCAAAGCTCAGTCATGTGAAAGCACAGAGGGCACCCAGGCATCCACAGACCATACACACAAGACCACCTATTTATATTCTGTCAGTAGACTGCACCCAAGAAATGTTCTATTTGTATGACGTATGTACTCCATGCTTTTATGTAACCAGGCAGATAACTATGAAATTCCAATATGGTATAAAATTCTGTCATTATGTCCAGGGTTTACATAATACTTGAGAGAGAATCTGGCTCACATTTTGGATGTCATTAAGATACTGAGATAAACACAGAATGTCCTATTAAAAAAATTCATGTACTTCATAAAGCAAAGTTATACACAGGTATTTTACCACATTTGAATAAACAGCAGTACTCAAACATTGCAGCAATTGTATAGGTATAACGCATCAAACATCAGCACGATCCTTGACTGGGGAATTTGCCAAATCCAGAATTTACTGACCTTGAAGCCTCAATGTAAAGGCTGCTTTTAGTATTACCCATCCACACTAAGAGCAAGAAGCAAATAAATATGGATTTTTTAAATTTACCCAGAAGACACAGCTAAAGCTAGGAAATTGTGTCTTTGCTTCTTTTAAGCATAAATCCTATATTAAGAATGACATTCCCCAAAAACAAAAATGTAGCCCATACCTCAAACTGAGTGACAGCAGCATAGCGCGTGTCTCCAGTAGGGGTGGTATATTTACTTCGGTAAAAACCCTTCATTTTATCATTCAGCTCCCCTACAAAGTCTATCTTTAGCATCCCTGTCCCTGTAACAGAAACAGATGGGGCATTGTTATTTGCATGCGCCAAACAGAACATTTCTTTGGTCTGCACCTTCAGGCCAGGCTACTCAGCTGGCCCACCGCCCTTCTGAAATAAGACATCCCTTCAACTCTTCTCCACCCATCGCTTTTTGCCAGCCTCCCTCAAGCCCTTCACTCTCCTCACATAACATAAGCTCCAGCAGAGCAACGCAGGCAAAGACAGACTCACCCCAGCATTTTAGCACTTGATCAGCAAAGGCTGCTGCAGTATTCGTTCTCACCTTCTAAACAGTGCAATAACCAGGAGAGACCCACCTTCAGCCATTGGAGAAGTCTGATGCCACAATCCCTACCTTTGAGTAAAATTTGCAAAAATATAGGATGGCTAGTAAGTAATAATACCATCCTATGAAATCTACTACAAAAGCCAAGACAGAGCACTGGCGGCGTTCAAGCTGGTAAGTCAATTAGTCTCAGGATTTATTCTGCCCTCGACGTTTCAGTGCAAAAGGGGAAACCTGATCTCGATCAGAGAGGCAGCATGCCAATATCCCACAGAACGACACGCTAGAGTTTTATCACCCTAGAATCTTTCTATTTGCATTTATCAAGATGAAATAAAACGGCTTTATTCAAACAGAGGAGCTGAGTTTCAATTGGGAAACTCCTAAGATTAAAAAAAAAAAAAAAAAAGAGGGGGTTTCAAAAAAATTTGTACATTCCCCCCAAGGAAAAACGGGGGGAGTTTTAGAT
>Ga0181612_122226_pt1 | contig 19324 bp, 10 predicted proteins | sample HoacroProtozoa21_FD_119630 | JGI IMG/M metagenome (GOLD analysis project Ga0181612, IMG submission 119630) | Hoatzin crop microbial communities from Cojedes, Venezuel. Combined Assembly of Gp0051906, Gp0051904, Gp0051908 | reverse complement strand
GGAGGGTAGGACGAGATGCCACAACGGGGTCTCTTCAAAACCCTACCAGTCTGTGATTCTGTGAAAAGGAGTAAAATCCTTCTGAGATTTAGGATGCTTCAGAGAAGGTGCATCACAGTTATGCTTCTTGTTCCTTTCTCCCTGAAAGCCTTGAAATTAATTCCTGGTGACCAGACAGCCTGAGAGGCATAGGTTATTAAAAAATACTATGCACAGTATCTTCTTTTCAGGAGCCTTTTTCTATTCAAGAGCTCTGAGGCATTTTCTTCACAGAAATTCCAGTGCACATTATCATTAAACTTAAACATCCAAGGAAACCCACCAATGTAATGAAGATTTGCCTCAAACTTTTAGAACATGCTGTTGTACACTAATCATCCCAGCATACACCTGCATCCTCCTAAAGGCTGTTTGCAATGTCTGTATCAGACTGGAGGTGAATAGACATTTGTCTCACCATCCCAGTGATGCTGTTCATGAAATCTGCAAGAGAATGACAGTCTGCTCTGCTTTGTGTTAAAAGGCAACAGAACTCTTAGAGTGGGTATGTCCAACATTCAAAGATTTCTCCAGATACCATTATTGAAATCCATTTAACAGACTTCTTCAATCGGTTCAGTATTTTAGTTACTTCAGTCAACACTGACTACCATTAATAGGTCTACAAAATTTTGTGTTGAGGTTTATGTTTCACAGGTGGACCTTTCTCTTAATACAATTTTGTTACTCATCAAAACAGTAAATGACGTCAACTAATTGCTATGAGTGGGAGCTATCTCTAGATTTTTTTTTTTTAAAGTTGTTTTATCCAAGTGGAATCCTACTATATGCCATCATTTCCTCAGAACTGTGGATTCAAAGGAAATCAGAAAATGATTTCTGGATTACCAATGAATGAAATTTAGAAGAAATTCAAATTGTACCGCATCAGTGTGTTCTTGGGCAGCAAAGCACAGTGTATGTACAGGCTACATCATGAGGCACATTATTGGCCAGAATTTCTTAAACTCACAAATACAAAACACATAGGCAAGATTATATGGAAAAAATCTCTCAAAGATTTGCAGTTACCGTAAAGTATATTACTATTCTTTATAAACTGTAGGAATAAAATTAATTATCTTATTTAATGCAAATACAGGAAAGCATGAACTTCCAGCAAGTAAACAGGAGATGTATGTTTTAAACTTGCCTAACAATCTAGGAACTAGCTGCAAAAGTGAAAGTTTTTTTTAGGGCAACAATTTAATATGCTGTTCACCCCTGGAAATCAAGCTTTTTTTTACACAACGTTTATTTTGTACCTGTTGTATAATTCAATAGTTTTGGTCCATGCTTGCTTTTTTTTTTTTTTAATAGTTTTGCATTAGATTATATCTTTTCAGTCTTTTGCAGTACTGTCACAGTGGCTATGTACAGTACGCAAGGATGTTCCATTTCCTCTTGTATGTAACACATGCTAAAAAGAGACAATTATGTAATATCTTTGTTTAAAATTAACAAAGACTGTCCAAAAGCAAAATATAATTTCCAAATTTAACTGTAGTTTATCCGTGGATTAAAAAATTCCACGTGTGAAACCTATGCAAACTTTTAACCTCTCATTACAGAATTCTCAATTTTATGTAAGTCTCTTTCTCTTTGCTTCTGGACCAATATGAACTTCTTCACGTAGACAGAGATCTTGTCAGGGCAGCTGGTATTGGGCTTCACATGGAATTTATCAAGAAAATCAAGATGCAGTAAATCTACTGTGCCAACAAATCAGATTGTTAGACTGAAGCTCAGATTGCTTTAACACACCAACTGTCAACTCTTTCATGAATCACTGATGAAAAGAGCAAAGCTGTCTGCTTACTGAATAACTCGGTAGTGTCTGGCACCAAAAGAGAAAATTCCAAATGAGAAGGAGCAGTGATCACCTCTCCTGATTACATAAACCTTCAGAAACAATGATTAAAATGTACAATTGTAAATCTATGTTGTTTATTACACCTCCTATTATTAGCGTAGTGAATAAAGACTGACAGCAGAAGCAGCCATGCTGTTTCTCAGCTATAAATCCTAAATTCACTTGTTAGTCTTAGAAAGGCTGAAGTCATCAAGAGGACACACAGATGTTTAAAAGTGTAGAATGAGCTGTATATTACTTGGATAAATGTGCCATTTGCTAACCTTTTTATACTCTAAGGCATGGGTATCAATTCAAAGAACACAACTCACAAAATACCCAATGGACAGCATATAAACCAAGTTTTATAATTTTTAAGCTCTTCAGTGTTTATTTATTGTCAGACTGTTATTAGCTAGCAAAGGTCATAAGGGTGATTTCAGCAAAATTGTTGCTATGCTATTTATGATTAAAAATTCTAAATAAAATAAATAAAAAATGTAAAGCCTTCCCAGAAATTTTAGTTTTAATTTGAGAATATGAATAATGGTACAGAGTCATGTAGTGAAAATGCATATCATTAAGATTACCCCTAGACAGATTTTCTGGCCAACAAGAGCTTTAGAAAATTCCTCATTTGCTATTTTTAAAAATCACACTTGTTTTTAAAGTCACACTCGTGTAGTGATGTTGAACTTTTTTTTTTAGTAAACAGAATTCAACTGAATTTATTTTGAAAAAGAAGGTATTAGAAGAAAAAACTTTGAGAAGTGTCGCTTTGTTCCTGTGCTTATCCACAAACAGTATTGCAGAAGTGAGAGAAAGTGTAACAAGTGTATCTAAATAGAGGTGATTTTTTGGATAACCATTCCATTTGCATTAGGTAATCACATGAATCAAGTTTAATGTCTTCTATCTAAACAGCAGTTATTGAAATCAAGAGTTATGGAGAAAATATAATTTCCTAAATCAGATATTTAAATAGCACTGAAATTGAAATAATCGCTTTTCTGAAGATGTCCATGTCCTTTGAATAATTGAAATTTGTCTATATACAAAAGAAAGACAATTCCAAGCATTCAGTATTTTACAAAAAGTCCATAGCTAAAACATTAACACCTATTAGTACATAACAATCAGTTACATACACTTACGTAGGGAAGACCTGAGACGTCTTCATTGGAATCATTAGAAAGTTTCTGTTGATTTCCATGGGAGCAGGCTTGGATACAAAAGCATCTGCTGAAGACAAACAGTGTGAGTGATCAAATATCTTTTGTATGAAGACAGTTCCAAATTTACATTTGTGAAGGGAAAGACATTTGTACACTTCCTTTATCTATATGTATTGAACAGTACAAAAATTATTATGAATACTGGTTCATCACTGAAATCTTTCTGATGTATAGTAAGAGAAGGTTCAAGTGGCTTTTTGTTTATTTTTATTTCAGATAATATGTTTTTAAAGCATTAAAACTCTCAGGATTTTCTTTTCTCGACTCACTGGTCCTTTAACAATAAGAGCACTGATTACAGTAATACAGAGTTAAATGGCACTTACTGTTCCTAAGAATAACTCAAGTGTCACAACCTGTACTTTTGATAAAATTCACATGAACTCTATTAAAACTGTTTTTACGAACAAGGAAAGTAAGTTTTAGCCTTAATTCTTCAAAAAGCAACATTTGTTACAGTACTTTAACAGCATATCTTCATAGCAAGATTTCACTGTAAACCTGGATTTCCCTTCCTTCTCTTCCTCTATGCATAAATTTTATAGTGTTGTAAAACAAAGAATTGAATTTATATAAATGGTGTGTTTCCCCATTTAGCCACCTGTATCAGCACTTTGCAGGCAGCACATCCCTTATGCATGAACTATGAATAACTGTGTTAAAGAAAGCAATGTTAATTAATAACTCTTTCTGCACAACCCATGAGTTCAATACAGAAGCTATAAATGTAGACTCTGAGCAGAAATTTTGATTGATTTTTACAATTCCATTTAAGATATATGTTCAGAATGGATTTCTACAGAAAACAGAATGTGATTTTATTGAAAATATTTTCCAGCAGGACCTGAAAAATATGTAACTAGAGGTAGGATCTCAGTGAACAATGAAGATAATATTTCAGGTTGCCAGTGGGAATAATTTTTTTAAAATTTTCCTGTTTGTTATGATTTAGCATTTAAATTTAAGACAACATAAATTAATTAAGTGTAAAATATGTCACAATTATTCACTCACTTCTAGTGTTTTAATGAAATACTGCAGTTTCATATGTTGCTAATTTATTTTTCCTTGGCAAACTGTACCTAAGTTTCTGGAAGAGCAAATCTAGGAACATTCATGTTTTTACACATTAGTGTTTTACAATTTTAATGAACGAAATAAGAGTGTTGTGGCATGGTAAATAATGTAGTGTTTCTCCATTAAAACAGCTGCCAGAACAAATCTGAATATATGCAAGAGAAGATTACAGTTCACAGTAAGCACTTAGTTTCTTCACCAGTTTGTCATCAGAGGTTAATGTCAGCTTAATTCACTGCTTTTTAGTCAGTTGAAGTTTGACACCAGCTTTACATTCTGATTCTTCAGCTCAGGAAAGGGAAGATAGATCTGCTTTACACCATGTAAAACTGCAGAATTATTACCTTGGGTCCCAGAGGCCACATAAGTCTGTTAGTATGGTATTACCTCAAATTAATTCTATGATTTGTAGCATCGCCACTTGACTCTGGTGAAGTGCTGCCCTGATAAGGCTGTACTTCTGCATAGTCCAGGGCAGGAGCAGGTGTATGCTTTGAGCATCAAGTCTGAGTTTTTTGAGACAGGAGCATGGTCTAGAGGAATAAAGAAGGAAGAGCCTTATTGCTTCTGTTCTCGCACCTAAAGCTTGTGTTATGCCCGCAAGCACTTTGGGCTAAGAGTTTTCTCGTACTGTCTAAGAGTAGCAATGAACAGCTCATGCGATGTGTGTGGCTGATGAGCAGGTCAGGCATGGCTCCTGTAGAGCTATTTCATGTAATCAGTGTCTGGGACACGCTGCCACCAAATGCTGGGTAATTCCAGTTGTGGAAGTCAGCCTGATTTGTACCTGACATGTCCAGTCATTGCAGAGAGTAGCCTGATTAATGCAGTGGAGTGTCAGTCATCTAGGGAACTATTCTCTTCAGTGAACTTCAAGCTATACCTGTCCTCAGCTCATGTTGAGGAAGGGTTGTTTTTAGTGTATCTCAGCACCAGGACAGTTTCGGCATGCAGTTGTTAGGGTCCTGAAGATTGAAGACCTCACATACCTGCTAGTGTACTTTTTTTTTTCTACATTTTCTCTCTATGCATGCAAATGATTGGGTCCAGTTGGTGAGCGGGTAGTTGAACACTGTAGACAGAAACACAAATACACTGTAATCAAAAAACCTGGTGACCTAAAGGCTCCTTGTCTTACTCAAATACCTTCAGTTAGAACACTTTCCAGGTCTGAGTATCGGATCTCTTCTCCATCACTAAAAGAAAAACAAAGTGTTACATCAGATATCAATTGTGTTCTTGGAAGAAGTGGGTGGGATTCAGACTAAATACACGTGTTTTAATGTATCCATTCAAAAATATGCGTCTGAGAACCCTTATTCCAGTTTTCATTTTGGAGGTTGTTTCTCATTAATTCTTCTCTTCTTGCTTCCTCATATTTCTTTTACTTACTTTCTTCTTCTGTCTTCATGGAAGGCTGGGGAAGTATATGAGCACTACTGTATATCAGCAGTGAGAGCCAGAGCTCAGTGTGCAAAATACAATGATGTTTTCTGGAAAGGCACATATATCATGTGTTATCAAAACCAAAGTACATGCTTGGACCTCTTCTAGGAGCGCAATTAAAACACTGTCTAAAACTCCCTAAGTTTGCAATGTGGTGGGGTGTACTGTTTCAGGTTGTTCTGAGTGGGTTTTTATTGAACTGGAGTGCTTCCTTTGAACAGCGAATTCACAGACTTACCACTGAACATTGCAATGCATATTATTGTTCCCAGGTTGCCTAGAGGACATTATTAAAAAGAACTAAAAAATAAATAAATAAACCCAATTTCTGTTCACACAGGTGATTATTATTATGTATGATAAATCTTAAACATTCCCCTTTGTTGGCAGAAAAGCACTCTGGACGTACACTATCTGTATTATCACTACATTTGCTTTGTGACAGTCCTCTTCAAAATGAAATGTACTTTAAAGTGCTTTTCAAAAATTGACCTTCACTCTTGCAACATGTCGTCAGGGAAACTATTAGAAATGTCATTTTTGTCTTTAATATTTAACTCCCATGGACTTTTCACCTGTTCTTTTTGGTTTATTTTCATCAGTTGTGTGATAAGGGAGTGTTAGAGAGAAGTACCATTTTACAGCTGAAGTAAAAAATTGCAATACGTATTTTCAAGTAATCTAAATAAGATTTCATATAGAAAAGAAATCTGAAATTTGTTTTGTAGATGCTGAGAACATCTGTGCCTATTACAGTTTTAGACTTAAGAAGTTCCAACACCAATATACATAGTCACTTGCTTCAGTTTGTATGGCTTACAAAAACAAAATGGTGATGTACTAAGCAACATGAATTCCAGTGGTCCACTCTCCCAAAAAACGAGGCAAACTATTCTAGACAGGCAGTTTTCTGCAAGACACAACTTATCAATGAAAACCTGAAATCCGCAATGAAAGTTAGCTACAGCCCTATTAATATTTTAAGGTTCTTTTTCATTCTTTTTGTGTCTAATGTGTCTTCTGTTGAAAGTGATCTTAGAAGAGTTTACATTCAGTTCCTGAAAAATTCTGTATTTGGCTGTGGTCTTGAAATGCCAGGTTTTTTTACCTCTGCAATTTGTTGCTAAGAATATGCCCTAAAATGCACAGAGGTAGTAAGTTACTTCCCATTACAAAACAAGCATGCTTCAGTAAGTGCTATCAAAAGAATACTACAAAACGTTCTTATTTTCTGGACGATATGTCATCTTTCTTTGTAAAAAGAATATTTTTCATTGAGTGTGTGTGTGCTACATAGAAGAAAAGAAAAACATTGTGACAGATTAATTGGTTAATTTAATTTTTTACTTGGTTTATGTGAATTCTGCTCCTAGGTGTAAAATATGTTAACTACTTATATCTAATTTAAAGTTTATCTGATGAGCTAAAAATCGGCTTGCAAGATGCCTACCTGATTCTGTGTCATTGCTTGTCCCAGTGTGAATTGTACTAGCAGATCATATTTATCTCTCATATTTGTTGTCTTGAAATATACATTAATTTCTTCAGGGGATAGCTGTTGGCCTGGAAATGGTTTACAAATGTTATGGAATGATTATATTTTCCACTGCTTTGTTTTCTGACTGGATAATTTCTGCAGGAAAGCAAGATCTGTTTCTGCAGACACTGGCTCATCTGCTTAGCCTCATTGCTCTATTCCTGTTTAGGTCATGAGGCACTTTGTTGTAGTGAAAATAAGTGGAGAATATCTTCAGGGATTATGAGGTAGAACAGCAAGAATGGTAAATTGAAAGGGGGGATTAATGATGGAATATGAATTATGAACTGTATTTCTGGCAACTATTAGAACATCTGATGAAAATTAGCAGTTGTAACTACTCATTTAATGAGGATCATTTATGAAAGTATTTATGGAACATGTACACAAAATAGGCACAAACAAAGCCAAAGAAATATGTTTTAAAAATCAAATCAATAGTTAAAGTAAACATTTCTGAAACATATTTACCCCAGACTTCTCTGAAAGATAAATTTGGTATGTGTAATATACACATTTAATATTTATGTTCATATCATGATCAAATTAGCATGCCACGAACCAATAGCAGAAGGGCTAGGAAGGAGATTCAGACATTTGATGCCAGAAGGAACACTGCATGATATGCAGACTGAACATTCAAAGCAAGCACATGAAAAAATAGCCAAATATATAGGGAATTGGACATACCACAGGATGTTTTGGAAACACAGCAACAGCAACAATGGAAACTTTTTTAGACTTTGTTTAGCTAGAACAGAAAACAAAGCAAGACTAATTTAATTAATTAATGAAAAAAAGATGTTGACCATTTGGAACATAGCAAATGTAAACCAAAATAATTGAACAGAATGGAAAGGAGAATTGTTTCCAGTTAGTGTATCTATTTTTACACATTGTGTGCTCAACACACACAAAGTTTTATAAATAATTATCTCTAATGGGAAAACTCTAAGCCAACTCAGTGGGCGTTAAAGATGTGAGGCAACATGTTTGACTCAAATCTGCTTGAATATAACTACTTGATTTACAAAAATTATTGTGCTTGTACTGTCATGGAGTGTAACTACATACCTTGCAGCATGGTGATTTGAACAGCAGAGAATGATGAGTTTCTGTCATTGATTCTACTGTGTCAAGATGTATATTTCACAATTTTTAGAAATATGTCAAGATTTGATGAAAGTTGTAATTTAGGCAAAGCCATAGTAATGATTCCATTAAGTTTTCCCATGTTTCTCTATTTTCATTTTCAATTTCACTTTTCATTTCTGGAAAAGAAAGTCACCTTGCATTTTTGAATTGTTTTAGTAAGTATTCTCCCTGCTCTCTATTGAATATGAAACAAGGTAATACTGCCATGCAAGGAATGTCTTCACAATTTCAGTGCATTGTATCAATCATTAATATGAATCTGAAAGGCATTACATAGTAACCCCAGGAGCCTTTTTCTTCCCGTTTCCCATCCCTTTATTCAAGCCTATTTTAATGCTGGAATGCTCAGAGAAGGAGGAGTGTTGAAAATCCTTGTTGAGTTGTCTTAGAATGTATTTTCTGTCTACTGTTTTTCCTAATAACTCCTGTGACAAACCCAGGGGTACTGTCTGAGCATGCTTTTTTGTATTTATTTGGCATGAGAGAGTCCTTTCGTATTGCCCTTCTACACTAACAATGTGAAACACCTAAGGAGGAGCTGTTCCCCCTCATATCTGAGCAGAGACTGTTTCAATCCTGTTCTCTCTTTCTGACTATCAGGCATTCAGGAGTCAGTATTCTTAACAGTGAGAACAAAAAAAAGTCTTTATTTGTTTGTTTATTTTAATGTATCTTCTGCCTTCTGAACTACACGTTTCACCTCAGTCACTGTTTCAGCAGGGTAATACTTGCTAAAAAAGTATAAGAGATTCTCTTGCAACCACTTGACTCCAAGTACTGGCATTTCAAGGAGGGCTGCCAAATGTGTTTTCATAGTTCTGCACCTTAACACTGAAAATACTTGCAGAGGAAGAAAGAGATGGAGTTCTCAAAGTCTATGTCTGTGTCTTGTGCTGTGCTAAACAACTCCCATGCACCAGGAAAGTCACTTTGACTTTCCTCAGGTATGAAGTGTTGCATGTTAGCAAGTTGTAGACAAGAATGTTTGTGGTAGTATTTTATAACCATTTCTACCAAGGATGCATGAAGGATACAAGTTAGTTTCAAAGTTTTGACCGGTTACAAAGATTTTTGTAATTTTGGGGGAAACAGAGGTAAGTGGTTGAATTCCTTAGTTCAGGTTCTTCCCGAAGTTGGGTAGCTACTGAAAGGAGATTTTCTGAACCGTACGAAAGATGTTCATTCCATGTAGTTCTGTGTGCTTACTCTTCTTCAAGAATTTGTTAGAGTTTTCTTGAATTATTTTTTGATTTTCCTTTGTTAGTATGAAAATTAATCACCAGCCAAATAATTGGCATTCCCACCTGTATTCCTGCCAGTCCAGAATTTCCTATACAGCCTACACAAAAGGAAAAAGTGAATTGAGGAGGATATAATTCTTCTCTGTGTGACCTATAAACTCCTTTACTCAGTGTATAATATACGGAATTTTGCTGATGTTAATACTTTTTATTTGACAAGTATCAAGGACACCGGTTCATTTTCTGTTGCAAACAAATATTGCAAATTTAGTCTAGTTCTCATACATTTTTCCCAGGAAGTTAAATTAAGGTTGTTGTTTTTCTTTTTTTTTTTTTTAAACAAATGCTCCTTTTATTGTAGTAATAAGTAGAAAAAGCAGAAAATCAACCCATTGGCACAGTATCTTTTTCACCATATAAAACAAATTTTGAATGTCAAGAGTATCAAGCCTTCAAGGCATCAACTTTTAAAGTCACCATCCCACATTAACTAAGGAATGTTACAGTTATCTTAAAAGTAAAATCTTTGCATCTGCCAAGAAAAAAACAGCTTAGATTCTGTCTGCTAGGTTTCCCTTTTTTCAGACTTCACATTTATGCCTGTATATGTACAACCATGTGTGGTATTATTATATATTTTTAAAGTCCTACCTGGGCTTTTAAAGTCTTACTGGAAAATAAATCTATGAATTCAAGGTGTGGAACTAGAGGTTGCTCTTGGTCCACTGGAATTTGTCCAGCTGTGGTTTCAGGTTCCATGGAACCCTCTGTTAACCTCGTGGCTCACTCCGGTTCAAAGCACTGTCTACACTGTAGCGTCACGAAAATGGAAGTGCTTGACAGAGGCTTATTGTATAAGCTCGATATGGATTGTTTTCCCTCAGGAAAACTTAGGTTATCTTATACCACAGTAATTGCAGAATGGTAACGACATCACCTTGCCAGGTTTCTGGCAATTTTCCAGTCTTCTAACCTTGTAGACCTCGGAAATCCATTTAGCTCCCAACAGAATATAAATTTTAGCATTTGCACATGGATTTAGTTCACAACTGAAAGTTTCCTGTTCAAAATCCGCAAATTCTCTCCCTCAGAGCCAGGCAGAATACCTGTGAAAGTTCAGAGAAAATCTGGAGAGCCCTCCTGTGAGAGTAAGGAAGGGAGATGTTACAGGACCATCTAAGAAGGTATGGAAAGAATGATTTTTATAGTGATGTGCGTAATAGATCATTGATCATCACAGATAATCAGCTTTTTCTTTCCTACCCTCCGAGGCCTCCCATGTCTCTATATACAATCTGGCTCCAAAGGTGCAGGTTTCCATACGTCCCATCCCATATTTTCTAAGATTGTCTCCCAGCCGTCCACAGAAGCTCACAGCATACAGCCTTTCAACGAACACAGCAATGAGCACAAGGCCAGTGGGAAGATGAGCATTAATATGAGAGGTGTACTCACATCAGCCTATTCCAGTTCGGCATTTTCTCTGCATCCTGCTTTCCACTTTACCTCCATGCATGGGACAGCCACCCCTTCATCCTCATCCCCCACTGAATCCATTGCCTGTGCATCCAAGGATGCTCAGGCTTCACTGCGTTAGGATGCTCTTCTGCAAAAATGGCAGCACTGAAGGTGAGAAGTTGGCACAGAGCCAGCACAGCTCTGGGGAAGTTTGATATCCAACAGGTGACCTTCACCCACTAGAAACAAATGGGCTAAACAATCCCTTGAGAGCCTTTCCAGGCCCATATTTTTATGTCCCTGTCCCAGCATATCGTCTTCCAAAAGTTTTAATTTCCTTGTCGAAGCTGGAAACAGCAATTTCTACAATATCAGGTTTCAAATCTTCCCAATGCTTTAATCAACCACTGAGGACTTTTGCAAAGTGTGAAAAAAGGTTAGTACTGGAATTCATAGTGACATAAAGTATGTGTTCATAGGTATTTCTTCCCAGTTTCTGACCCTAAGCATATTCAAATACATTTCCCCACCCCATTTTGTAAATGAGAGAATGAAGACAAATATGATAAAGTGTGTTCTGCAGAAGAAACAAAATGGAAACAGATGCTCTCCTTCTACATGTCAGCTTGCTCACTTTGAGAACAATTATGTTCACCTTTTCATGATGGGATTTCTTCAATTAAATGTTCTTTGGTTAAGCTGCAGACTTCTCCCTGTCTGCAACAGTGACTTCACAGATTAAAACTGCAGTAGAAGTTAAAGGCATACCTCACAAGAAAGAGCAAATAGGTAATATTTAAAGAATATTTTAATTATTTGGGTTTGAAAGTCAATTTAGATATATACTGACATACATTAAATGTATATTTAAATTGGCATTCAGACCCAAATCTTATTGTGATGATGCAATTCTGAACTCAGAAACAAGTAGGCAGGAAAAAAAAGGACAGACTAATGAGAAACATAGTAGAAAATGCAAAAATATCAAAACAGTTTTAAATTTAGTAGCAAGAAGTCATATATCATTGTGTATGGACAAAAATACACTGTTATCATCTTTGGCCATGGTTCCTTTGTGTAACTCACCTAAACTGGTGGGGAGTTAACACACTTCAGATACTCGTGCAGAAGCCACAGGGAATGCATTGTGTTCTGCTGAGTCTCACATCACGTGCTGCTGTTAGCTTACAACTCCAGTGCTGAGGTCATGGTCTGACTACACATTAAAGTCAGGCTTAGAGCCTATAGCGCAAGATCAAAAATTCTGCAGTGTAAAGATGGCATTAACACCATGTTGCATGCTCTTAATTTTATGAAACAGTGTTTGCATGCCCACACCTGATCTAGATCAAAAATACATTACTGGCTGATCGGGAAATGCATCAATCAAGTGTTAATGACTGGGATATTACAACCTAAACCAGACACTTGTGAAGCACTTTGATTCTTATGATTCTTAATTGATGCAGGATGCCAGGAGGGAAGCAAACTAAAAAAATACTTGACTAATAAATAGAATTATTTTAAAATATCTGAAATTCTATAGAGATGTGAAGTACTTCAGGCAGAACTTGACTGTCTTCACAAACACCAGGACAGAGAAGGCAGGCTCTGAAACACTTTCACAGAAATGGAGGAACACTCAGTTCCATGTTATGTGAAATGAGAGAAGTGTTCTTAATCATAGAATGAAAAGAGAAGATACAAAACTTTCTGACTTACAGAGAACTGAGACACCTCAAATCTTGGAGGCTAAGTTTCTGTATAGCAAATCATGTTTTAAATCTGAATTAGGTGACAGTAATTAATAGGAGGTCCAGTTTCAATTCTTTTTTATCTTACTTAGATTTTTACTTCGACAGAGCATGCAAAGATATCATCCAGTCTGGGCTGAGCTGCATGAAGGGGTGAAGACAATTTTGACACAGAAGATGCAAAAGAACATGAACTACTGCAATAAGGGAGAAAGAAAGCATATGAAGGTGAAAATCAGCACACATGAAACAGTTCCATGCATTGCAATAAACAACCCAATGCCTCGCCTTCAGAAGAAAGTGCAGAAACTATAAGTAATTACATCACTTTCCAAAAGTTTACAGGTGCCAGGAGAGTCTGAAGAGAGAATGAAGAAACAGGAATTTTTGGACATCATTGCAACAGATGATGAATTAACCACCAGTCCAAAAGCAAATGAAACATTTATTCATTTTAAGTTGGACACAGGTGCACAAGCCTGTGTGCTGCCAGAAGCCATGATATTATCACTGAAAGAAGAGCCAGAGTTAGTAGATGGTAAATGGTTATATTCAGAGTTTTATAAGAGTGATCTTTATCAAGAAAGGAAGAAAACTAAGTATATGTGTAAAAATAACTTGGAAACTTCACAATATTTGAAGAAAAAAAAGTTTTTCCTTTTTTTAAATGATCTTACAAGACGATGCATTGTTGAAAGAAACAAAATATTGAGGAAGAGTATAGGGATGCTTTCCAGGAGATGACATATTTCTCAAGGGAGTACGTGCCAGGCCTGGCAGAACTGACAGTTCACACCTCCAGCAAAGTTCTGCTTACTGTTGGGGATCCACGCAAGACATCTTAGGTGGCAGAAATAAACATGTGAGCAAGACCAGAAGCTTTGTATTGTTCCAGACAGTATCAAAGATACAGATCTAAAACCTCCCAGTTTCAACTGAGCATAGGGAACAGAAGCAAGGGGTGAACATGGTAAAGCACACAGGCAGCCCCTTGCAAGGCTTCTAAAAACTGTTAGAAGACCCAGGCCTAAGGTGCTATGAGACTAAGGGCAAAAACCTTTGGATTGCCCAAAGATTATTAAGAGAACATCATTTGTTCATGTGTATGAGAGTATAAACTTACAACAGGCAACAGCTATTGTCACGGGACGTGTCCATGTGATATCTCAACTACGTGTGTTTATTTTTCATTCTGGTGAAAAGGGAGACCTCAGGCCTGGGGAGAAGAAAGTTTGCAAAGCCTGTAGCCACAAGGCTAACTTCTCTTCTGCCCCAAAAGAAACAGCCTCATCTGTCTTTCCCTCTTTGGAATGGTCTGCGGCCCTGTCGCAGTGTCCTGAGGGCACCAGGGTCCTCAGGGTCTTGACCCCCTCCCTGGGGCTCCCCCCACCCTGTCCCCGGCCCAGGACCCCACGTCAGCCCCCCGGGGCCAGCAGCCCCTGCCCCAGTGACGCCGCAGCGGGGCCACTCTCCAGCCCCCCACAGCCCTGCACTGCCTGGCCATGGGCCCCGCCGAGCCGGTCCCACCAATGGGTCCCTGTCCCAGGGAGGTGCCTGATGCCTGGGGCTGCCCCCAGCTGCCTTGCTCCTGGCTGGAGCCTGGTGGCAGGCCCTGCCCTGCTGCCCCCGGGAGCTCGGTCGTCCCACTCACCCTGGCACCCTGAACAGTATCGGAAACCATGGCAGTTCACACAGTCCAACACCGTTCCAGGGCTGCCTCACTAAGAGATTAGCTTGAACCTATGTCCTCTCACTGGTGCCTGTTAATACAGACATGCTCTGAAGTCTAGTTGCACTCTGCTGATTGATAGCTTACAGACAGGCTGGACAATAATTTGAAATTTTCTACTGCATTACCGTGATTTTCTGTTGTTGGATTTTCAGTTGATGTTCAGCTGGGGAAGAAGCGAGGTGAGGAGTTAAAACTTCAGTTAACTCTTTTATAACCAGAACCATAACCTCTGGGCGTGGGGACTTGGTTCGTGGCTTGCTGCTCGGCTCGAAATGGGGCAGGAGGAGACGAGCTCTCTGCTAGACTTCTCTGCAAAATCAGAAAAGGATTTGCTGAATAATGGATCTCTGTGAGAAATCGAGCTGCATTAGCTGGTAGCAGAGCAGCTGGAGTTGGAGTTCCCTTTGTCCTGAGGTAATCCTGACGGTGCCACGTCTGAATTTTACGGACAGAAATTTTGGCCTGTGAGCAAATTTAGGAGGTCTGGGTACCTAAGCAGTACCTGAGAAAGTTAAGGGATGCCTGAATCATACATCCATAGGCACCATTAACCATCTACAGCTCACCAATGTGAAAACTCCATTTTCAGGACAGGATTTACTTTCCTTATTTTCTCTTATTCTTTATTATTCATACTTACCCCTTATTCATTCCAAATACTCCTCACAAAATAGGTCCACAATTTTTCCTGCAGAAAATTAGCAAGGGCCACTGCTGTTTTTTAAAATGCAAATAGCAGATGATATAATCACGTAAATTTAGGCTGGAAGGAACCTCTGGAGATCTGCCCCCAAGGCAGGGCTAATGCCAAAGTCAGATAAAAGCTAAAATGAAGAAGACACAGGAGTCTCCGTTTGTAGTGTCAGTGAGTGGCCAGAATGCTTGAGTTAAGCAGGAGGTGGTGGGAGTTCAGTCCAGCCTTTCTCACACCTGCAGGGCTGTGACTATCGCCAGACAACGGCAAAAGACGAGAGGGAGACAATCAAACACTGCTTTCTCCTGGCCGTATTCTGAATGGGTTTCCTGCTTCAGCTGTGTGCTGTCTGGAGTTCAGGCATTTCAGATGTGCTCTGAGAACACTTCCTAGACCAGTGCCAGAGCCTAGGGCAGGGGCTTCAAGTCCCATCCCTCTAATCCTAATTTAGATCTAGCACTAGGCGCAGGCAATGCTGCTCAGCCCTGCCAACATCAAGTACATGTGCACATGCCAAGAATAAGAGCTACAGATATCGATGGAAAGTCTGTGTTGAAAACAAGAGTGCCTACAGAGCTTAAGCAAGTCCAAAGCCTGTTAGCAGCTGTGCAGAGTTTTACAGGATTATATTTTTTTGTATTGGCACTTATATGTGACCTAAATTTCACTTGAAGTGGTGCCCTTTTTTGGTGCTTGCAGTGCTATGTTGTTACTGCATGTGAGAGCAGAGCCCAGTGTTTGTGCAAGTTTGTCTCTGCAGGTCATTAGCAACACTTGAATGCTGCACTTGCCCTTCCAAACTGTGCTTTCAAAATATGGTTTACAGAATACATGCTGAATTACTTCTGTGAATTACTAGAAAGAAAGACTGCATTTTTTCTTATAATTGTCAAATTGCTTGAGGAAGATGTTCTCCATTTCTCTTAATTACTGTATTATTGCAAAAAATTTTGTCAGTCTTTGTTGGAAAACCACTAGTTAAAATCTTTTAAATTGCTTCTGCAAAGAAATTGTGTATTACTTTCTACACCTCCAGCACCTGATTTGTGTGCCCAGAACGCATGCTTCGTTAGCCCCCTTTCACAAGCTAAGTGTCTGCTGTTCCAAATGTAATGCAAATCACTTTTTAATGGTCACATTGGCTAGATAGGAAATGCTTTTGTTGAAGCTATGACTTATAGTTAATTAAGCCAATTAACATATGATATAAGTACTTCTGGAAAGATAAAGCCCAAGAATAGCTCTCATGAGATGGTGGAAGACTTTCACTAAGATAGGAATGTTGCAGAAGGGAAGGGAAATGAAGCAAGAGGAATTTAAAAAATAATTTCTAAATGTATTCACCACTTTTTCTAGTTTACAGCAGTCTCAGCTGGACTTCTGTGAGAAAAGTGTTTGTGGGAGGGAGAATCTACTTCTAGGTCTTTGTGTAAGGAGAGAAAACTTGACTTTTTACTCAGTAGAGAAGATCAGCAGTAACATTTCTGCTGAGGTCCTGCTTGTATCTTGAAATCATCTGGTTTATCGATTGCACTTTTGACTTCCTTCGAAGACAAGATTTTTGACTGCTTGACACCAGAAGAGGCAGCAACTCATTCCTTGTAGGCTGGGTCTCAGAGTCTCTTCTGTTCACTGTGGAGTGAGGACGGTTGTTTCACTAAAGTAAAAAAAACAAAGAGACTGTCGAGCCTTTAAAATGGAAATGTATCACATTCCTTCTAGCACTGTTTCTCAAAGAAATGGATAACACTGAGACATTTTAGAATTTAACCATGTGCTACCCTAGAAAGGTGCATTGTACATGAAGTCTCAGGAAGAAGTTGTTTCAGTCTGTGTGATACTTGTCTTTCATTTGCTGGGAATTTGTCAATGCTTTTGAGAAACCTGTTACTGCACAAGGTAGAACAACAAATATTTTAGAGTCCGTCCCAATACATTTTGAACCTCGTTATTTTTTGCCACTTGCTTCTTCTGTTATATTCTGGAATTAAATATTATTCTCAAACAAAAAAATCTCATTCTCTCAGATAAAATAGAACTTGTTTAGGATGCTGAACTGTTTAATTGATATTGGTAGTCTATTTTTTTTCCGTCAAATTAATCAGAGGAAAAGTGTCAAATCAGCAGGAAGGATTTTGAATAAAGGAAATGAGATTTTATGTCTACATTGAACTCATGCTTACACTGCAAATTTGCTAATTTCTGTTGCAAACTTCACGCTAGAAAATTACTGCCTGTCTAGTATTCCCCCCATGTAATTCTGTTGCATCCCTCCTCTTTTTGCGTATTTGTACCCTCTCTCCCTCCCAACCTAATATAAACATTACAGTTTAGCTTAATTAATCATAAGCTTGCAATTGGCTTTCTGAGACTGGAGCTCCCTGACTGCGGTAGGATTTCATACAAATACAGATGCTTGTTTGTGTGGCAGACATCTTTTGCAAGAGGAAGCCTTGTACAATTCTGGTTCTTCAGTCTTCATCTCAAAAGAAATAGACTCTGCTGTGGTTCTGTCACATATGTAAACGTGCCTTGCAAAGAGATTGTTTTGGCTCATTTATCACACCATGCTCCACAGTTGCTTCTCTATTTCTTTATGTAAAGATACCAGAATGGCCATAATCTTTTGTTCCATGATCTTATAGTACTCAGTACCAATGGCTAAAAGAGTTGATCTTCCTCACTCTTTATTTGGATTTAAGAAAGGAGTGTTTCTATTTCTCTGACAGAATTTAAGATATTTTTATAGGAATACGTCCTAATCAAAGAGGTCGCAGTGAAGATGCAAAGTGGTCTTGAGTTTTCTTGAAGAGACTTGTGAGTTTTAAACCCCTGAAACTCCTATATGTTTATTATAGAACAGTTAGTTTTCGTTCCTCATAGAATAATCCTTCATTTTATCATTCAGTTCTGCAAAGAGATGAATACTCTTGACTGATATTGACTGGAACAAAAATGAAGGTGAGTCACTGCATTACAGAATTGTGACCAATATTTGATAATTCACAGCTGGTCTCTCAAACCTTGCCTACACACACAGTTAAATTAGATTTAACTTTAACACAAGTTAAATTCAGTAGCTGACAAGGTTCCATTCATCAGCATGATTTATTGATGTTCTAATGTACTTTCTATTACCAAGTCATCTACTAGATAAAGTCTTTTCATATTTAGAAAGTCTACAAAATACTGAGTTGAACCTCTGTTCTTCACTAAAGGATCACACAGTGCAAATGAGTTGGGAGAGTCTTCTCATGGTGCAGTGCTGGTTGCAGACCAGGATGCTGGGAAATATTGTACTTGGAGCTGTTCTGTTACCTATCGACAATGCTACTGTACAAGCAAAGATATTTGAGAATACTAATGCACAGCATGAAATGACATTAAGGAAAAAAAATCACTTTAATATCAGCTTCAATTAGAAACAGACATATGATTAAGGAGAAAGACAGTCTGGATGAAAATATTTCAACCTGCTGAGTGGGAAATTAAAATCAGCACCATGTAAACATCATAAGCAAAATAGTTCACAATATTAAAAAATACTAACTTCTTACATTAACACAATTGCTTATCCACACTTGAATTTTTGCAGCACCCTATTCCAGCTATTGCCATAGTGCAGCAGCTGCACATCCAGATGAGATATGCTGTAGGATTTGTGCTGGGCAGGAGTGGGGAGTAGACGTGGCCATCCCTATGGAATCGGTGCTGCTGCTGGTTTCCTCCATGCCACTCACTGGCCCTGCATTGCTGCAAGAGGCTGAGCAAGAAGGGACTCATGCAGGTGACAAAGATCATCAGCCAGACAGAAGACGTTCAAGGATTATGTGAGTGGCAACGTGTATTTGCCCCCAGGAAGTGGGTGCTCTGACAGCTCAGCCCACCCAGCATCTGCTGTTTTGGAGGGGTGGCAAACTAAATTGGATGGCTTTTCTACACAGCACACCTTACATAAAGAAAAGCGTGCCATTAAATTGTTTGCTCTCCTTCGCTACTGACTGGCTTTAGAGACTAAATGATGAATTAAAAAAATGTTTTATTCCACTGTGGCTTACACCATTGTGATACCCAGCAGGTCGAGGGAGGTTCTCCTCCCCCTCT
>Ga0181612_115820_pt1 | contig 19325 bp, 12 predicted proteins | sample HoacroProtozoa21_FD_119630 | JGI IMG/M metagenome (GOLD analysis project Ga0181612, IMG submission 119630) | Hoatzin crop microbial communities from Cojedes, Venezuel. Combined Assembly of Gp0051906, Gp0051904, Gp0051908 | reverse complement strand
TTTATTAGCAGAGCAGACAGAACTTTTTAAACCTGCCTGTATAATACCTGGTTCTTCTGGGAGAAGATGACAGAATTATCAAGAAATTCATTTCATCGACTTTTGTGATGTGTAAACATTTGCTGAAAGTTACCAAAGCAGAACTAAAGAGTTGTGGCTTTTTCTTTCTGAAGTAGTCACGCGTGTCCAGCTAAGATTTTTCAGGTGTTCTTGTGTCTCACCTTCTCCCTATTACAATAGGCACCAAATGGATACGGGTTCATCGGGCAGTCTCAGCTAGGTCCCCGTCGTTCTCTTCCACACCTCTGTATACTCGCCTGTCTCTACAAAAATCAGGATGTTACCAAGGAATTACCGAGAAGTGTTGCTTTTCAACCTGATCAGATACATAGTAAGATGAAGAAAAAAATTGATGTAAAAGTCTCTTGTATGCAAAACTGTCTCACAGTTCTGCTATTTTTGTTAGCTGTGCTATAGAGCAGTTTTCTTGCCAGAGCATCGGTTTGGAAGACCATTAAGGGCAGTTCGTTTCTTTTCCATGAATGGGAAGTGTGCTTTCTAGGGCTATGAGCCAAGCAGTGCTGATGGGCTCAGGTAATGTTATGTTCATCTTTCGCAGGCTTGGATTTACTGACTTTGCTGCAAATGGGAGGCTAGATGCAGGTTGGTGTTTCTTGGTTTAAACCACACCACAGCAGAAGCCAAATACCACTGGGCTTCACCTGGGAGTGTGTTTTGCTAAGGGATCTTAAAATTGTGCCTTCTTGGCCCAGAAAACCCACCTATAAGGCAAGAATAAGGTTGTTCTGGTGGTGCAAGAAGACTTTGTTGCAATGATAGCTGAATCTTCCTAGGCAGAACTCTGCCTCAGAGACACGGTGAGCTCTCTGTTCCTGTAAAGGTACTGTGCATGTTTGGGGAGCTGGGTTCTTTGCATGGGGAGAGAGAGAGTGTCTCCATGCAAGGTACTCAGCGCTGCCAGGGGCACAAGAAAGAGCGCTTGACAGATAAACCAGATTCTTTCCTCTTCATAGGATGCATCTGTATTCCTCAGTGCAGCTCCACGAGAGACACGCACAGGCCAGAACTAGTCGAACTGATGGAGATGCTAATTCAGATCCCAACAGCAGTACTGCTGTGTTGGCCCGTCCAAAGGCTGCACCAGATAGCGCTGTTCAAAACGGCACCTGCACGGCTGTGCTTCTGGTTCAGTCACCTCTGCGCAGACCTGTGGTCCCTGGTGTAGGCATGCCCTCCTACTGCTCTGCTCAGAGACAGGGTGAACTAAGCGGAATGCAAGCAACAGGTCTAAAAACCTAAAAGGAGTAGAGAGTTACTGGTAAACAAATGATGTTTCATTAGCCACAGTGATCCCAAAGCTCCAAACCAGCATGTTAACTGCAAATTTACCCCAAATCTCTGCAAGATATGTGGATGGTTTTTGTATGAAAAGAATCGTTAAAACAGGTAAAATAGATAATTTGTATCAGACTGTCCTAAAGCTGGTCGTCAGATCCCATCTGGCTTTTGTCAAAATGTTCTTTCTTCAGCAGTCTGGTTAATCTGTTCGGATTTGTGGAGTCTTTTCATACAGGACCTAGAAGATGCTATCCCGAACAGATGGATAACCTTAAAGTTTCGAAAAGAAGTTGACATATAGTTAACTTCTCTCATTTTTCTTCCCTTTTAATAAGATGGAGATTATAAAGAGAAGGGATTGTGCTGCTGCAATATGGTCCCACAGTAACTAATTATGTCTCATTAGGTCTGCAAAGGCATCCCAGTTCTCAGTCTTAATGCCAATGCGCTGTAACCAGTGAGCCAAGTTGAATGTAAGTCTTGTGGTATTTTACTGGGATGTCATAATATACTTAGCTTCCTTGCACTGAAGAATTACAGGTAGTGGTATTCATCCATGGATCATTCCTTGCAAATAAATTTGTTGATGTTTGCAGAAAAATGATCTGCTTGTCACTATACTCCCTACACTGGCCCTTGTCCGTGATAGGTGACGCGAATCCATTTCTCAGCTGGTGAATTTACGGAATGTATTAAAGAAGCCACAGCAATATGTGATGAGCTATAATTAAAACTACTAATGCATGTAAATTCCTTTCCTCCCTTCTGCTTCGATTTACATTCCTACTGCAGACTTTGTTCACTTTTGAGTGAGCTAGAGTCCTAGTGTTGACTGGTAACAATGATTTCTGCTTTCTCTCCAGCACAGTTGCACAGGGAAATAAATTTAGTAAGCAGCCTCGCTGAGGTGTGACACCAGGTATCAAGAAGACTGTGTGGCTTGCAGCTGGCCTGCGAAGCCCTACTCTGTGGTTGTAGTGGCATCATCAGTAAAACAGATCTGTTTAAGAGTGGTAGTTTTCGTGGTCAGTAGCAGGACCAATAATAGTGTTCTCTTAGCTCTGGTACCATCTTTCTTTCCATCTCATCCCTTCTTACTAAAATATCTATGATTTAAAATGAGGTGTTCAAAGGATTAGCCATTTGATGTTGTATTGTCTTACCTAACTAATGCATAAGTTATTTTTAGTGATACTGGAAGATGTGGTTTGGTGTTTAACCACGGAGGTGAACTACTAAAATCAAATATTGAGAGAAATAGCCAAAGCACCTTGATCTGGATCAGTGGGTGCATGAGGAAACTCTTCTGTTATGCTGGATACAGTCAGTATATATTTCATTATTTTGTTGCTAGAGAAATTTGTAAGTGGCTCAGTTGCAATTCTGAGTGACCAAAAAGCGGTTTTAGTTTATAGGTGAAAGACAGGAAAAATGTATGTTAAGATTTACTGTCCTAGCCTTCTGCAGTAGGAAATTAAGAATTTGGATGGATAGTCCTCTTGTAATTGTGTGTATTTTGGAGGTCAAGGGGTTGGGTTTGTTTGGTTTGGTTTTTGCTCAGCCTCTCGTTTTTCATGAGGTAGATGAATGTCTTGTATCAGAATAGTATTTTTCTTTTTGAGGCTGTAAGGAGTTACAGCCTGCACAGAAATAAAAATTCTCCCCCAAAAAAAGAAAAGGGTACTCGAAGGCTGTGTCACCTGGTGAACAGGGGGCTGAATGGAGTTGGGGGAACTCGCTTCTGTCGTGCTGGCCCTGGCCCCTGAGTGCGGCCGAGTTGCGTCAGTGTGTTTAGGCCATTTTGCTTCTCTGAGCCTCTTTCCTCCTTTGCATTTAGTTGCCGTTTATTGTGTTTTCTCATAAGATTTGCATGCAGTTCAAGATCCATTCAGATGTTGTCCACAGTCATTATTCCATCACCTTTTTGCTTCTCTGGACCCAGAGCCCAGGCAGGAATTCCTTCTCCCATATCATAACTCTGAACAAATCCGACTGTAACTTCTCTTACAATTCTCAGTAACTTTGCTGATTCCTCAGTGCCTCCTGCAAGTAAAACATACACTATATGAAGTACCTCTTCTGGTCTGGTCTTATAATCCCCTCTAATACTGCTGTTTATGGCTGTGCTTCTGCTCCCTGCCACTCAGTTACAATTTCCAACCATTCCCTTCACCATTTCCATCTCAAATTGAAGCTCACTTGTGTGGTCTTTCATGGCCTCAACCCAGCTCATGTTTTTCTTTTCCTTATCTTGTTCTATCCTAACCTGTTTGTTTGTTTGGTTTGGGGGTTTTCTTTTAACCATTCTTTTCTTTCACTGCACTCTTTGCTTTTAGACTTTTGCATCTCTTACTGGTATCACATCTACCAGGCTTACGTTGCTGTTTTTGCTGTTCCAACACCCGCTGCTCTTTTGAATCTTTTCCAGCAGGAGGTCTGATCACAGACAGCCAAATAACCGCCCTTTACTGAGCAGCTGTCTGTATTTTCTCTTGTGCTTACTTTGGGCTGTTAGATTTGTGAGGCACAGGATGCAGTTGCTGCCTTTTTGACAAGCCCCATGTAAACTTTGACTGCACTGCAAGTTATTAAAAGCAAAGATCAGGCCTTTTACCTCTCTGACTCTAGTGTGCTTTGCCGGGTACAGCTGAGGTACTGTGCTTATGCCTCGGAACTGAGTGTCTCGACCTCTGGAAACAGAAAGTTATGACCGACAGGCAGGGAGAGGGGAGCACCTCCCACGATGGTGCATGTGCTTCCTGCTATGGTGGGTATCTTCCTCTCTGTTTGTCTCTCCCTAGTAGTTTGTCTGCTGGTATTACTGCGGGTGAGGATGGACCGAGGGATAGTCAACCAATCTCTGACTTGCATGCATATGCTTTTAGTAAGCTGATTTTCCACAACCCGAAGAAGACAACTTGCTTTTGTCACACAGTGTGTTAGCAGAATACATAGCCTTGGTTAAGAACAGTTTTATATTGAAACAAATCTCAGGCTTCCTTTTCCTTTTGTCTTGCAGAGGCAGGCAGCGGCCAAGATTACGTGACCTCAGAAAACCAGCTGCTTTACTACCCTAGTATTACCTACGCTATCATCGGTAGCTCTGTCATTTTTGTACTCGTGGTGGCCTTTCTTGCCTTAGTCCTGCATCACCAGCGGAAGCGCAACAATCTCATGACCCTGCCAGTGCATCGGCTGCAGCACCCTGTCCTGCGGTCCCGGCTGGTGGTCCTCGATCACCCGCACCACTGCAGCGTCACCTACAACGTCAACAATGGGATCCAGTACATGTCCAGCCAGGCCTACCACAGGCCAGTGGACCTGGACTCTCCGCCGTCCTATTCGGAGGCTGTGCTCGACCAAAGGTATGTACAGGAGCTAATTCTGCTCTTGCCAAAGTTTCGCAGTACTGGTTGCAACTCTGTTAATCTGTGCTTCTGCTCTTCATTTATCCTTGTTACCACTTTCGACAGAAGTACAGCGTTGCAGTTCTGTCATGTGCATAGGGCCAAATTTCGGCAAATTTGAGCTCCTCCTGCATATGAAAAATTCATGGTCCTCAGGTCCGCTCACTGTTACTGGTATTAAAGGGATTTAAGGCAAACTCAAGTCATGCTGTCGTAGCAGGTGGTGGTGGTGGTAGAGATTTTGAGCCTGGCAGGAGAATGCAAAGAAATGTATCACTTGTCTAGTAGTGATATCCCGTGCGAGTCTGGAATCAAAACATGAAAACTGAATTTGGAGTTTTGCCAAAAAAAACAGTTAGGTTGTATGTCATACTATTTAAAAAAAAAAAAAAATTACCCTGGTCATATGTGCTAAGTATAGAAAGAAAAGAGGTCTTCAACTCTTGCATAAAGAAATTGTGTAGGAAAGCACTACTTTACCAACAGAAGAAAAGAACAGGACAGGACTTTGAAATGGAAAGCGCTGTTCTCATTTTAAATAGCTAAAAGTGCTTTGAAGTTTTATGGGTGGGTGCATTATGATGTTTTTGTAGTTACGACACTGCTTTTATTTTTAGATAATTAACCTTCGTTTTAACCTCTTGTCTGTGAAGTCCTTTCCAAATAAAACTCCTGGACTGAGATCCTCTGTACATAAAAAGGGCATGGTATCAGCTTTAATGATCCAGATTGTTCACTGTCACCCTGTCGGTATTTTTTAGTAGGAACTCTGGAATCTAAGAATGGTAGTATAATCATTTACATTCCTATTCTCTGCTGCATTTGGCAGCAGCTGCCTTGTCTTAATGTTGGGATTCATAATAGTGATATCTTTTAATTAGTAAGGACAACAAAATGAGCAGCTGTCCAGATTGTAATCACTGCTCACCTGGGCTGATACAAACCATCAGCAATTTCAGAGCTAATTGCTCCAAGGACCTGTTATCAATCTGCTAAACCCTTCAGTCCCTTTCCTTGGCTACTATCAGAACCAAAAAACAGGTTTCCTGAATCCGGTACTCATCTTGTCTCTGCTTACTTAGCAGTTGCTCTGCATGTGATATCATGACAGCAAAAGTGATTTGTCATGTGGAGAATTCAGTTTGTTATTTATTTGTAAACTGTAAGCCATTCATCTCTGTCACCTCATGAAGGTTTCCTCAGAGCTTTCTCGTGTTCACATCATTACCTATAGGTGTAAATCCACTACTTACCTTATTTCTTTTAAAGCGCTTTCTCAAGTTGTGTAAATGTTGTACAGGAAAAATTCTTCCCTCTTGTAGCTGTCTTAGAGGGTAAGCCAAGACTTGTTGGAAGTGCGTAGCCATGAAAATCGGAGTGTAAAGCATGGAGTAGGATGTAATTAGCTATGTTGCATCTTGACCAGAAACCTTGGTGCCCAGTGGTGGTGTGAATATTTTGGAATGACCTGAATAACATAGGCGGGTCTGTTTGAGATCTCCTGATAGATGTCATCGTGGAAAATCTAAGTAGTACTGTTTGGTTTTTTTGTAATTGAAAACTATGCACTTTCTTTCGTACCACTGTTTTCAGTAACCTCTTGCAATGTTGTGTGTCTTACAGCAGACCACCTTGGTTTGACCTTCCTCCACCGCCTTATTGTTCTGAATCTGAAGTCCCTAGTCAGCCAGATCTTCCTCCTTACCGATCTCGGACGGGAAGCTTGGTGAGCACGGACACCCCCATGGCAGGAAGCCCTCTGGGCAGCACTGGCAGTTGGACAAGAGACATCCATGACAGCGTGGATGGCCACAGAACTCTTGTCGAGAGGACAGCCGATCAAAGCAATTCTCTGGTCAACCATGTCGCTGAAAGAGAAGTGTAACTGCTCTAGCATTTGGGATGGGCAGGAAGACATTTTCTTTTTCAAGTCTGTGTGGGTTCATCTGCTGTGGCTGGTGGGTTTCAGGGGAACGTGTGCCTGAATGATGACATGATTTGAATCCACACTCAGCTAAAATTTGAATTCAGCGTTCTGCGCTCATCAAAGGCAGAGCTGTCAGAGCTAAACCTAGAGTCACATCAGCTCTCCACAAGATTTCTGCGAGCAAGTTCCGGTTCAGAGGAACATCAGTGCTGTGTCAAAGAACCGATGTGATGTATTTCTTGGACTACTTACTGTATATGAATGTGTATAGGTGCATGTATAATATATACAGATGTTGCACACAAAAACTATGCCAGAAGGACTCTTGTTTTCAGACTGCCTCCCATCCTGTTGACGTGTGAGCTGGTTCTTCATACCGCCTGGTGCCAGCTGGTGGTCCTTCATGCACATGACAGGCAGTCTGTCAGCCTGGAGGTCTGGTGCCCAATGCTAGGCCACTGGCAGTGCTCAAATTGCGGAAAATGCCCTACTTGACTCTCTGTTCATGGCCTGGAACATTCTCACTGTGAATGTAATCTTCAAAGTTTAAGCTTGTGAGGATGCAACAACCCTCTAACTGAGCAGATGAGTGTTTTTTCCCAGATGCTAATATCTAGGCCAAATTTGCATGGGTTTTCTCAGGAACACCACAAAGGTTGGCTCATCTGTCAGACTTCAAGGCTTAGTACAGAGGCACTGAAGCTTCTCAACAAACTGGCACAAGACTTTTTTTCAAGTGTGGCAAAGCAACATTACTCTATGTGTTGCTTCTTAAAAAGAAACCATAACCAAACAAGAAAACAAAAAAACAAATAAACAAAAAAATCCCACCAAACTCTTTCAGCTAAATCTGGAACACCAAAACCAGCCTGAGGCAAATGCTCATCACGGAAAGCTGTAGTGTGAATGACTTGTTTGTTACATTTGTAAAATTACTGAAAGCAGGTCAGGTGGTGGGAAGTGTTGAGCTTGTTGGCCCTTGTCTGCAGCGTGTATATGTACCTGCAGGGCTACACACGTTTAATGCTCTCTGTGTGTATGTAGGTGGTGTATTGCACAGGTTTAGTTCTGCTGCACCAGCAGAACTCTGTAATGTCAAAATTTCCCTTATGATATCCTCATTGTTTTTTACAGAGTTTGCCGTTATTCGTGTTCGTTTTTTGAAATTCTAGCTTCTGCAGAAAACCCGAATTATTTGTCTGTTTTGTCCTAACTGTTGGAGTGGTCCCCTGTGAAGTGCGTTTCAGTGCACAGTGTTGAATCACCTGTGTGAAAGCATCTCAGAGGTAAAGGTGCTCAGGGTGGCAAGAGGGGAAAGTAAGCTGTGAATTTAAATGCCACTGCAGTGCTGTGCTTGTGCTCAGTATACAGGAAACAATGCAGCATCTCCCTCTTGTTCAGAGGGAAATGGGCCTGGAAAAATTGTTTATATCTGTCTGACAGACACACTTCCCACTCCTCCTTCCATGTAATGAACAGTGTCATTAAATAGACTTTGCTGTTTAATGGAAATGAAGGAAGCTGACCGCCCACACCTGCTTTCTTCCTCCCCGTCTTTCTAAGGTAACTTCTTTTCCCAAAGGTTATGTGCTCAGAACCCGAGAATTTTTGAGCTGGAGTGTAGGCAGGGGAGCAACTTGAGTTCAGTCTCAGTTCCCACACACACACCTGAATTTTTTTTTGTGTGTTATTTTTTTCATTTCCAGCCTTGGAGTCTACCGCCGTGGTCTGTAAGAGGCAGGGGCCAGGTGGATTTACAAGCACCGGCCTTTTCAGGGCTAAGATGACATGGTGGGGAGCACTGGAGAAGTTTAGTGCTGATGGGCTTGGCTGCCTTTGGAAGCAGCTTAGTGGCAGCCTTTCATTGCGGGCTTAGGCAGCCTGTCTTGAAGTGCATTGGTGAAGATGCTCCTAGGTCCTACTAAAACAACATACAAGATTGTGAAGGACAGCATAATTACATTGCTTGACCTCCCAGCAAGGATGACATCTGACCCAAAGCAGGACCTGGCTAATTAGTGACTCTGTCGCACTCAATAGGCAGACTGTTGTAATTGCCACACAGCAGACAGATATTCGTTATTTTACAGGTAGGTTGAACTTGGATACATAGCTGAGTTAACAGCAAAGGTGGGTGTAGGGGTGTCTCCTGTGAGCACTGGGCTCTGTTGTCCCTCTTGCCTTTCGTTAAGGTTCTGCTCAGCCTCTGTGAGAGAGCTACTTAATGTTGTATCATAATTAGCCTTAATGTTTTTCTGTTGCAGTTCTTAAAACATTATATTAAACTTTAAAACGTACTATTGGAGAGTTTCCAGTAGTTTCACTGGAACTAGACATTTTTTTAAATTTAAAGTTGCCTAAGGCTGTATTAGTGAAACTAAATCACTGTGTCTGGTGTAACCTGCATGGCACGGGGGACTGCATTTCACCACGTGTGTTCTAAGGCACCAGGGTGTGTGCAGACCAAGTGTTGTTTGCCTATAGAATCTGAAAAACATTGCCTTGCATTGCTGAGAAGTAGGAAGAGAGTGGATGTAGCCTGCTTCTTCTGCCTTCTGTGTCAGTCACTGTCGTATATGTACATATATATATTTTTTTAAAAAAGATACGCTTTCAGGTTGTATATATTCATGTAACTTTTGCATTAAGGTAATCCATTTGGACTTTACAAAAAAAAAAGAAAGAAAAAAACATTCTGAATGGTATGATGTTTTCCCTTCCAGCTAAGGGTGTATTTATCTTTGTATAGGAATCTTTTGGTTTTTGAGAACACGAGTTACAAAAGGAGATTGTGCCTTTCTGATTGAATGTTATTTGGGAGGCTGTTAACTACATTTCTGGCTGTTGTTGCGTATCGTTGTCTAGAGATCCAAAAAGAGAAACAGGTCTTGTCTTCCTCTGTGTTGTTACTTACGGGGACCACTGAACTTTGAGGAGTACAGGAGTTTGGTACCTGGTTCCAAAAAGGCATGCTAAAACTTTAAGGGAGGTTTTCATCTTACTCCACTTTTCTGGTTTGTAGAACAGACTTGCTAGTTGGCTCCTTTGGAAATTGCTGTAGTATCACACAGAAATTGTTTATAACATGTCACTTCTAGTAGTGTTAATACAGCGTTATGCTGCATTATTCAGTGGAATCTTTGGGAAGGCATGGTAGCAACAACCATGCTGATGAAATTGAGTATTTCTTTGAAAATCCTGCAGCTTGTAAGGCTGAAGGGGAGCACTCATGAAATACCGTGTGGTAGGATTTCTTTTCAGTAGCCGGTAAAATTGGAATTGATCATTCTGTTGTTTGCCGTTGCTCTTAACCTTTTAGTTTGAGGTTAGTCCTCCAGGAGCTTCCATTTATACTGAATATTTAAACAAATGGATGTTATTTCAAAGACCTATCATTATAAAAGTCAAACAGATTAAAGTTTTCTTCTAGAGCCAAATTCTGATTCCGCCTCTGTATTGAATGGCGACCACTGTAATGAGTCATTCTCCTCAGCACAGGTATTAGTATGTTTGATTCCCACAAAACAATTTGAAGAAATAACTAATTGGGGTAAATGAAGGAATGCAGATTAGCCTGTTGGAAATAAGATTTGGGTTATTTAAAAATAAGCAAATAAGTAAATTTCAGGAGTCTGGAGTGTAACCTCTGCTGAAGTCAGAGTGCTGTGTATTTAACATTGGGCCATTAGTGAATCCGCTTGATAATAATCTGAATTTCCTTGTAAGGCAAATTACAGTTTACCTCTCAGGTATTATGCTAATGCAAAACTGATGGTAATGCTTTTAAAAGACAGTCTGTGAATAATTTTCTTGGCTCTTGTCTGCAGAGACATACAAGACAACACTGACTGCATTGTGATTTTTAAATAACTCCACATTCATTCTTCTTCTCCTGTTAAGTCACATCAGTTTTATTTGCACCACTTCACTTTGATACAGCTAATAGGGCCCTTGTGATAGGTTTAGAAGCTGGGTGGAGGAAGGAGATGATGACTCTCATTTTAATGAATGCTGCAGCTTGTTAATCTTGTGGGCTTTACTTTTTAGACATCTTAAGACAGACAGATGGGTTTAGTAGATAAGAAAAACTATTAACGATGAGAAGGATAGAGGGACACTGATTCTGAATTTAATTTGTAATGAATATTTAAAATTGTATAAGTTAAGGAAGAATTTAATGCTGTATCTGCAACATGGGGATCAGATGGCAAGTACTGTTTTGAACTGTTGCTCATCGGAAGCTACTTTGCATATAGTGCCTGGAACTAAAATGGTAAGACAAGTGCTCTTCTTGCAGTTCATACTAGATCGGAAATATTTTTTATTCACACAAGGCTATATTGCACCCATGGACTAAAATATGCGACTGCAGAAAGAAGTTCAATACTGTGCTGGATTGTGCCTGAATATATCCCAGTACAGGATTGTGGCCTTCATTTGTCCATTTTTTTCTGATTTGAGGGGTTTTGTCAACTTGAAATGGAGATGTTACTAAAGAGCTTTAAGGGAGGTTGTATGGTGAAACCCAGCCTTGTCTTAAACTTTTGTAAACTGGAAATCTTCAAAAATGTATTCTGTATTCCTGAATAAAGTTGGTGTTTTAATACTGTTCAGAAGTGAGGAACGTCCCCTGGCTCATGAAGTCTCAGCTGTTTTAGTCTTATAGCCTCCTATGTGAGGCTTCTTCCAACTTCTTTTGCATTCAACGTTAAGTTTTGTGAAATCTTTGTGGGTTTTAAACATATGTTTAAAAGGAAGTGATATTGGAAGCCCACATGTACATGTGTGTATGAAAATATACTGGTACACAAGTATACAAATGAAAATTGCTTAATATAATAATTTCTCGTTCTTATTTTGCCATTCTGTTTGTACTGTCACAGACGAGGCATCTGAAGCAGTCGTATTTTGTTGTCGCCTGCTTTGTAGCAAAGCTCCAGAGGCTTCAGCAGAGACTGGTGCACTCTGCTGGTTGCTGCATATGGATTTACGAGCAGAGCTAAGGAGCCTTTGGTGTTGGCTTCTACCTCCCCCTTTCCACCTGCCACTTTGCCACCACTTACGTTCCCAGCACAGCATCCCTGTTTGTCTCCTTGTCTGTGATCCACGAGCCAGAGGCAGACAGAGACGCTCTGTGGTGGCCGTGTGTCTGGCCAAAGTCCCGCGTCGGGGCTCTTTCCCCAGCAGACGCCCGATGCAGGCACCACCGGTGTCATGGGAACCATCCAGCCCCGTGAAGTCCAGACCCGCTTGGCATCTGGATCGTAGCCACCCTTCTCATCAAGGTGCTTCCTTAGAGACAGCCCTGTCACTCAAACGACTAGCGTTAAGAAATGCCCCTTGTGTTACGAAGTAATCTTCACAGGCCAAGGAGAATGGGTTCAAATGTTACATCTAAATACATCAATCTATGTAAGTATATAGAGGTTGACAAATACCACTTCCATGACTCATCTTCACTTGCTGCCTTCACAAAGGGGTGTCAGTTTTATCATGGACCTGGTTAATGAAGTCACATACTCTCACTGAAGTTCTCGGGCGGTGGTCTTTGGCACTAGCAAACTGCCCCAAAACAAACAGCGGTGGATCCAGCGGCACAAGGGAGACGGTGCTGTTGGGGCTGTCCCCATGGGCGCTCTGCAGGAGAGGGAGCACTGGGATCCCAGAGCTGGCTCATTCGGCCATGTCTCGGCAAGAGCTGTGCTTGAGAAATGTTGATTCAGACGACAGCTGCTTATGAAAATAAATAGCATACTCTCCAGCTAAGCTCCCTGATTAATCATTTTTATTCTCTCTGCTTCAATTTGTTTAAAGATCTTAATTTTTACACGTTAAAAATTAAAGACGCAGTTTATTTCAGCAGTGATTTCCGAGTGCGGCATCTTTTCTTGCTGATTTGCAAGCAGTCTCCTAATCATTCAGCCTCAGTTATCTATTGGTGAGACAGCTAAGCAGCTTTCCACTTTTTGGGGAGCTGTAGCCCAAAATGATGGGCTGTTAATTAATTGAAGTAAAGGCATCTTCATGTGGAAATTCACAGCTCCTCTTTGCTTTTCAAAGCAAAGCTGAAGGTATGCATATTGCATAAAGCACTTTGGGGAAGTACTGGATTGCTCTCTTCAGGGAATTAACTTTCCTGTTTATCTGCCAAACATACTGTGGATAGATAAACCAAAACGTGATTCTCTGCTTCCCAGAATCCCAGCAGAATTCCTCACAGCCTCGCTGGGGGGACCGCTACAGATGAAAAGGCAGAGCAGTTTTGCGGCTGATCCGGCCCTTTGCGTTTCTGTGGGAATGGGCACAAGGCGGTTCAGCAGTGCAGCTGCTCCGGTGCTGGATACCACGCAGAAGACCCCTTTTCACTCAGCACTGAGTTGGGACCATCCCTTCCTATGTGCTTCCCAACAGCCACTGTACAGGTAAGCACTTTTTTTAGTAGCTCTCACCTAAGGTTAATTCCTATCAGTTACCCAGAGGGGAAAAAATTACACAGCTCATTACTTGAAGCCACAGCCTGTAACTCCTTCACATTTAAACCGTGGCCTTTTCTCAGCACAGAAGTACAGGAGCCTTTGTCTGTGTGAGAACAAGAGAAGTAATGGCTCAGCGTGACCCAACGCAGCTCGGCTCGCTTCTACAGGGCTGCCCTGGCAGTGTCAGCTGGGTTGAAGGAACGGTCTGTTGCCTGTGTCTGGAATGCCTGCTATTTCCTTGACAAATGCAAGGCATGCTGCAGCACGGCGGTGAAGTATGATGTTTTATTTGACAGAGTAGATTTTTCTTCTCGTTTGTTTGTGACAGAGTTATTTTAGAAAATGCTCTTCGCCCAGCGCTGCATCCAGAGTAGCGCTAGCTTGGGGAGGTGTGGGGTGAGAGCACTAAGGTTGGCTGATACAGAGATGGCCCCTCTGGAGGTTTCTGAAGTGTTCCAATGGTTACACCCCAGTAAGAAATATTTAAATGCTGCACAGTAAGTGTCTGTGCAGACCAAGGAAACGTGGTTGATATTTGGCTTCTCTTTGGCTAGTTTCTGTTTACTTAAATACAATGCAAATTCAAGAGCAAAAATTCTCCATGCATCCGTTGCCATGTGTGGTGTTCTCCCGTGGCTGGCTGTGCACAGCACAGAGTTAGCAGAATCAATGAGTTACACTAAGTGGATTTGGAGAGCACTCTGCTTCAGAAATAATGGAGCTGGCTTAAATATCTGCTTTCGAGGTGTGGCGTTAGTCATGCTAGTTAAGACAAGGATTACATAAGATAAGATCATAACCGAGCTGCTACAGGGAAAAAACCCAACAACGCTGTGCATCTGAGAGGTGCAGTGGATCTTTACTAGCAAGGCCCCTCTCTAGGAGCTGGCTGCAGGTTAGAAGTTTCTCTGCCGTGAGCTTGCATGGAGCCGGTGCCGAGGCACGCTCGCAGTTGAAAGCAGTGGCTCTTACGGGTTTGGCAGCACAAGATGGTCTGTCTCTGGTGTCGGATACCTGAGATACATGAAAATCATCGTAGACCGATTATTATTGATAGGACAAGAGGGAATGGCTGTAAAATAAGAGGGCAGATTTAGATTAGATATTAGGAAGCAATTCTTCACCATGAGGGTGGCGAGGCACTGGATCAGGTTGCCTAGAGAAGCTGTGGCTGCCCCCTCCCTGTCAGTGTTCAAGGCCAGGTTGGATGGAGCTCTGAGCACCCTGGTCTAGTGGAAGGTGTCCCTGCTCATGGCAGAGGGGTTGGAACAAGATGATCTTCAAGGTCCCTTCCAACCCTTACCATTCTATGATTCTATGATTCTATGATTTTTGTCAGTGGTGTGATTCAAAACAGGTAGCATTGTATCTGTTACATTTCTTTTTCACACAAGTTCTAAACAGATAGTCTCTCTGCATATTTTACACTGTATTTTTAATAGTGTCAAATTTTCCTTCATAGTAATGAAGTATTCTGCCTCAATTGTGAAACGACTTGCTAAAAGAAATTAGTAAGTGAGGCTGTGAAATGTACTTTTCTCTCCCTTCACAAAAAACAACAACAGAGAAGCAAAATACAGGAAGAATAAAAATGCATAAACCGCCATGGTACACATGTACATACATGCATACTTTCTCATACAGTTTGTACCTTTGGACACTCATGAAAAGATTTTCCAGTGGTATATTTAATGCTGCAAAATAAATTACAATAAACTAAATAATACCTTAATCGCTGTATGATTCAGTAAAATTCAATAAAGCTTATTGTCAATTACTAAAGGTCGTGTTCCCACCTCAACTGAACTGAAAGGAGATGATTTAGCTAATGGACAGTATTATGCTGGCACAACACCATTCAACACCAAGATAATAAAGAAGGAGGTTCACATAGGATACAAGCTAGGCACAGGCTACATAAAGGCAGGAACAGCTGGCTGAGGCAGCAAATTAGGAGATGGCGGTGGCAGGCAATGTGAAAAGCAGCTAGTTGCTGGCAGAAAGACAGAGAGCCCATGGTGCCAGCAAGGTGGAGATATCTGAGCAAATACACATGCACAGCAAAAACACTATGCTGAGGAGACCCCAAAAAGAAACTAATTACTTTTGAATCATAGAATGGTAAGGGTTGGACAGGACCTTAAAGATCATCTAGTTCCAACCCCCTTGCCATGAGCCAGATTGGCATCTGTGTTTCTTAATATTTTCTACAGCATATCAGAATCTAGCTGTTTGCTTGACATGAATGCTACTCATGATAAGCGGCTTTCGTGTTGGCCTCTCAGAGACAGACTGCAATATCCTTAGGAGATCAATCATAGTGCTCTAGCCCACACACCTACTGTGCCCAACTTTCCCCCTAGTTTAATCTGTCTTAGTTTGTTCTTTCTGCATCACAGAATTTTAATTTGGATTTGTACTCCTGAAATGGCTCAACCACACCTCTGCTGTAATGTTTGACCATGAGAGTTCACTGTTTATTTACACTCTTCTGTATTTGGAATGAAGTCTAACAGAAAGCTGAATTTAGCCCACAGCACTTGCCCAAGCCTTAAAAACCATTTTGGATCACCGGATCAGCAGTGTGTCATTTGGATTACAGCCCTTTTCAGAGCACCCAGCCATGGAAAATTCTCTATGCAAACTTGAAACAAGAGACATAATGCCAGTTTTTGTTCTTGTTTAATTTACTGACCTTTTTAAGCCCTTGGATATCTGTCTCTTAAACTGTGTAGTAAGAAGATGAAAGAAGTGTTCCGATGTCGCTGTCAGCCAGTTGCATGATGGGAAAACTGTGTCTAATATGAAACTGGACTTAAGATTAGCTGTGTTGAAGCAGTCTCAACTGAAATGCCTGTTGCTGCAATCAATCAACTAAAACAGTGAAGAATTTCTTATATTTACTATGAATCACTTCTAATGCTGGCATCTGCCTTCAAGCAGGATAATGATTCTCGGTGTCCAGGACACTGTGAAGAACGTGGATGGCACAGTGCATTAAAAATGCAATGGCCATCCAAAACAACACATGACAAAGCACTAACGATCCAAATTCTTCCAGTGTTCAAAATGCACAAAGGAGTTGAGATTTGCTTTGTGCCTAGTTGGGAACTTCATGAAAGCAGAAAAGACTTTTGAGATACTACTCATTTATTTAACATTAGGAATGTGCGTGTTACAGGTGAGGAACTCTAAATGCAGATTTGTACATAATATTCTGGATTCATCCAAAAGCTCAACTAAGCAATGACACTGGAATTGCTGACAGGAGGAGCCTACCTGGGTCACTCAGTCTTATGGCGCATTACCATGCACGGCCTAAAACAGCCTTCTGTCACCCCAGCAGTATCAGAATGGGCTATTGGTCTACTACTACTCCTTCTACCTTCCTGCACAGAGAGGGAGGATGAATGTCATAAACTGGCCTTTGCCAGCTCACTGCTGTGGAGAAAATTCACAGCAGCTGCCACCTTACACAGTCAGAGCCCCACAGATCCTGGCTCAGGAAAGCAGTCACTAAGAAAATTAGAATAACTGAAGATAGAATTACATTTTCCTAACGCTAAACCCCTTTTTGGGGATTGATATCAGGTCATTCCTTGTACCATCATCCTTTACACGGGATTTTTGTTTCAAGTATAATGGATCTTGCTTACTAAGCAAGCAGGTAAGTGTTGCAAACTTCTAGGGTCTGGCTGACTTAATAGTAAAAGAACACATACACCATGTTACCCTGATATTACTAGCTTAAAACTGGCCAGACTGGTAATGTTCAGTATTATCATGTGAACCCTTGAAAAAAGTGTCTTCAAAGGGCTCACTGGTTTTAGTTCAGACCTACAGAAATTCAGACTGCATTTGACAATGCTTCAACACTCTTGGACATGGTCTAAGAGAAAAAAAAAAGAACAAATTGGCTTGAAGAATAAAAAATTACCGACAAAGACCTCAAGCTTATTAGTACTGAGCAAGACATGGTGAGGATTTGATATGCAGGAAAGCTCTGCTTATTTTGGTTGTTCAGTGTGTCAGAAGCTTAGAGTGCTTAATTGTCAGACTGGTAGGGTAGCTCTCAAAAGAACCAAAACCAATTAATGAACAGTGTAAACATCATTTAACTAAAAGACTTTGATAATCACGATACGGGTAAGTAGCTTTTTTCCCATTTTTGATACTCTTGAATTGTGTATTCATCAACAGCAGTAAAAACACAGTTGTATCTGTATCTCTTTATATTTTAGATATACTTTAACACTTCATAAAACAATAGTTATCTCCTCCTCCATGTTTTAATAGGATCGCTCAGGCAAGCTGGTAACTCCCTCTTTTTCTTCATTGCTTTTGCTATTTGCCGAAGGGAGCTAGGTCCTGCTAAAAAATTCCATCCAAGCTTCCACCTAGCGCCACTAAAAGACCTTATACTGGCTACATGATTATTGCGGTTAATTTTGTACTTATCGCTGTAACAATATTGTAGGTTATTTGTACTCATGTCTACACATGCCTACTGGAAGACCATCCTCTCTGGTAGGTAGAATAGATTTTGATTCGTTAAAGTTGTTGTTTAGATGTGTATAAAAGAGTTGGGTGGTATTTTAAAACAGTTATCACAACCGGAAAGGTTACATTTGTACTACTGCAGTCTTTTTCACTTATGAGCATGCTGCAGCCTAGATCGTACTACTGTAGTGGCATGAAGGCAAATAGGACTCCCAGCTCATTTCTGTGCACAGCTCCGCCATGACTTGTGGTGGTGGTAGGTTTTGTGACTGCACTGCAGGTCTTATGGTACCTGATGCTTTTCTTGAAGCCCCATTAGCTGAGGTCACGTAAGTATCACACAATACAGAACCCTTGTTCTGTAGCTGAAGAGCTAACAAAGCATGACTCGACTTCATTACAGCAGCACAAAAAACAGTAAGTCAAATTAAAAATAAAAATGTATTATGAATAAATTCTCTTCTTTTTTCAGCAATTTCTTCAGAGCTTGGCCCACAACTTCTAAATACATGTAGCGGGATCATGGGTTTTACACAACAGGGGCAGTTTAAGTTGTATGCATGGCTTCCATACCCCTAAGAAACTAATACAGGAAACAGTCACTCAAGGTGCCAGCCAATCTTGATTTGATGTGGAAAGCAGGAGACACCACATGCCTCAGAAATTCTTATAAGGTACTGGTCCTGCAACAAGACTAGAAATAGCAAAGAGAACTCGATCTTTAGGATTCTGCGCAATATGATTTCTAAGAGTCACTGAGCCAAGATTCAGTCTTGGCCTAAAGAAAAGGGCAAGTTTTTTGATCCTGTACAAGTTTAGTATACTTGTGTTGTTTATTTTATCTTTTTTTTTTTTTTAACAAAGTGCTTGAAGATACCTTGACTATGAAAAGAGCTTTAGAAAATCACATTCTATACACTGCTAATCATAGATAATTCATAGCATGAATAGGATAAATTTGATTTTCATCTTGTTGGTTAATGGCCATCTGAGCAAGTACAAAATTGTGAAATTGCAGGAAATTTTCCCTTTTGTTTGCAGAACACTGTAGAGCATTTTACAAGCTGTGTAACTAATTTTCTATAAACCATTTTGCTTTCAACTTACTTTATGACTGCCTGACAAAGACATGCTTGTAAGGAGAATTTAGCAAATTATTCTCATGCTCTGAAATATGAACATTTCTAAAAATGATTAAGCATTAACCACAAATTTTAAGGGAACAGGCTTTTTAATATCTTGCATTGATGCAGTTATTTTTTAGTGTGGGACATTAAAAAAAAAATTGTAAAACTGAGATATCATCTACTGTATTTGAGAGGAACTTCCAGTTGCTAGACAAATTCAAGTAATGCAGCTTCACTGGGGAAACAAGGTAAAGGGTGAGGTTTTAACTAAAGACTGTGAAAGGGGTGGCATTTAGACACTGCAAAGAAAACAAGTCAGTAGTCTCAGCTCAGATGTTACTAACTTTGGAGATAGCAGCGATGCGGTCTTGGCTTTTCAGTACAAGCTGCCTGTCCCAGTGCAATGAGAACAGGGTGATCCTTCACCAATTCAGGCTATAGAGACTTGCTTTAACTTTCTTTATGATGGCAGAGGAACTTCTTAAGGTAGTGATGCAGTAGAGATGAATGTAAAGACTCTAAGATTCAT
>Ga0181612_132070_pt1 | contig 19326 bp, 7 predicted proteins | sample HoacroProtozoa21_FD_119630 | JGI IMG/M metagenome (GOLD analysis project Ga0181612, IMG submission 119630) | Hoatzin crop microbial communities from Cojedes, Venezuel. Combined Assembly of Gp0051906, Gp0051904, Gp0051908 | reverse complement strand
TCCAACCCCCCTGCCAAAGCAGGGTCACCTACAGTAGGCTGCACAGGACCCCGTCCAGGCGGGTCTTGAATATCTCCAGAGAAGGAGACTCCACAACCTCCCTGGGCAGCCTGTTCCAGTGCTCCGTCACCCTCAGAGGGAAGTTCCTCCTCATGTTCAGACAGAACTTCCTATCCTTCAGTTTGTGCTTGTTGACGCTTGTCCTGTCGCTGGGCACCACTGAAGAGTCAGGCCCCATCCTCTTGACACCCACCCTTAAGATATTTGTAGGCATTTATAAAGTCCCCTCTCAGCTTTCTCTTCATATGTGCTCATGTTCTGAGCAGAATTACCCCACAGATTTTTTTTTGATACCATAATACACTTGTAACTCTGGGAAAGCTGGTTAGTAGTACTAATGGTGCTCTTCAGTGAAAGCCTACTTTAATGGACGTGCTATGCTTTTTTCTGATGCTACTTTGCTGTGCTTGAAACTGTTAGTAAATGCAATAGAAAACTCCATTCCAGGAGAGCAAGGAACTAATATATACAAACTTTAGAACCAAACTGTGTGAAAATGTTAGTGATTGAAATCCTTGAAGCTTAGTTATTTGCTATTGTGAAATTGAGTTCCAGATTACATATGTTTGTAAGCTTTCAACATCTGCTTTACCCTGAGACATTTATTGAGCTTCTTACCCTTAATTTTAAAAACCTCACACTTGTCTGACTGTAACCATCTGCGCTACAGCTACATGTTTTGCAATCGTAAGATCTTGACTTTACAACATATTGAAGTTTTAAAGCAACAAAATGTGGTACTGCAATCAGAGGCTAATGTTAATTCTGGGTGACACGACTGGGTGTTGGAAGTTGTCCCTTCCCTAAAGGTGCACTCCTGTTCTGTAGATATGAGTCTGATTCACAACTGCTGTGCTGTGTCTTAAGATCCTTTCAGAAAATAGCCCCTATTCTGAACAATTCTGTCTCCACTGTAGGAAGAGATTCACAGCAACCATGACCTGATCCATACTTATCGTCAGCATATTATTAATGATATGAATCAAACCAACCTTCATCTCTTTGTCAACTCTTACAACAGGTAAATATATTAACCTGATTTCTAACTGGAAACTGTTTTAACAGGCTGGCCAAATCTTAGAGCCAGTATTACTTGTGTGGTGGAGTTATTTGTGCTCCCCCAGTATAAAGTTCTACTTGACAGTGCCTTTAAGGATCTCAGGTGGCTTGCTTACAGGACAAGGACCGTGTGCATTTGTGGGGAGATAGATGGTACATGGGGACTGAGCTAAGACATTGATACTTCAGGCTAAAGTGGTTCTCTATCACTTGTGGAGGCTCCAATGTATATCAGATGAAATTAACATGTGTGAATGTCTGTGCTGTCTCTACACGAAAGAATATGGAAGTATCTGTAAAATTTCAGTGTATTAAGAGCCTTTGTCCTCTCCATTTTTTTCAGTCGACGAGACCTAGAGATTGAGCGCCCTGTTCCTGGAGTAAATGTTGTCACCCTTCAGTAAGTATCTTATTTTCTACTAGTTCACTTGTACACAATGTGAGCGAAGAGGTGTGGTCAGTGGGTGCATTGCGTGTGCATTGCAGAGCTGTAGCTGAATGTGCTTGTGTGCTAGAAAAGGATCTTGTAACTTTGTCTAGGACATAAGGTTAGTGCAAGTCAGGGAGCACCATTAGGAAGACTTCCCTTCTTCAAACTTCAGAGTCATACTAGCTGAAATGGAAAGTTAAGTAGTTCCTGTCACTGTGTGTCTGCAAACTTAAGCTTACAGAGTAAGTACTTGAAAAGTAGATGTACTTAGCTTCACCTGGAAATATGACCTAGCTAATGGAAACTATAGCTCTGAATGCACTTAAGCTGTGCCTATGCAGCAAAGAAAACAAACAAAACCAATTAAAAAAAAAAAGTTGGGAAGATGGAGCAGGTATGAGAATAATTATCTGCCAGATCTTCTGCTAGTAGCTTTTCACTTGTGCTGCAGCTTGTGCAGCAAAGCAGTTGTCAAGTCCTTCTCTGCTCAGGTGCTGTTTTTTATCCACAGGAGACTTTGAGACTCTGCTCCTCTGCCAGTCTGACATTGGATGGACAGGTCCAAAAGTTGGAGCACAGGGAGCAGGGGAGGTGGGGGTGAGACTTTGGTGCTGATGCCCACATTCAGTTTCTTATGAAAGAAGGGGTAAGAGCACTAGCTGATTGCTACAAGGTGGGGAGAAGGACAGGTTCTCAGGCGAGGTATTGGAGCATGTCGGTAGATCTGCAGCTAATACAGTGGATTTGATGTGTGTTTAAGCTGTCTGGAATACAAAACAAATCATTTTCACATGTTTAGCTGTCTCAGCCTTCCAGCCACACAAAATGCAGCTTAGGGTGAGTCCGGGCCAGATCACAGAGATAATACTGCTTTTGTATGTTTCCTTGCAGATGCCCTGTGCTCCTGGTTGTTGGTGACAGTTCCCCGGCGGTGGATGCCGTGGTGCGTATATTGGGCTGTCTTTGCCACCGTGCTGGTGGGCAGGCCAAGGAGCTGGGTGAAGCTGGCAGAGCTCACGCCTGCGCAGTGACCTTGCTGGCTATCAGTCCAGCCCAGCTGGCTCTCCTCTTTCAGACCGCCGGAGAGCTGCTGTTAATTCCTGGCTGTTTGTCCCCTCTGTCTGTGCGCTGTTATTTAATAGCTACTGCATTAGGAACAATTGCCACAGCAGTTCCAGTGAACTGCAAATGTTTTCCTTCAGCAAGGAATCTGCTGCTGGTATTTGGACTTGTTCTGTGGGGTTGGAGTTCTGCCCTGGGTCACTATGGAAGCGAAGAGCTTTTTTGACCATTGTAACTCTCCCGGATGACTGGATGACTTCAAATGTTGCGCTGTTATGGGCATGCCCAGTCTGCTGGCCTGTGGCCATACGGCTGCTCACCACTTGGGACGCTACCAGATGACCCCACATCACAAGATAAACAACACTTGTTGCCATTGGAGACCCAAAAACAGATTAAAAAAATCTCTAATTCCCAACTAATGGGTTGGTTTGCACATGGAAAAGAATACTGTTGGAAATGTGAACTGGCCTACTTCAGTTTAAAGATGTATATGTGTGTACATAGTCTTTATACAGAAGCCTAAGATACCCAGTTTAGTCTGTATTAAGCCAGAAAACAAGTTATTTACTGTTTTCATCCAACAATTCATAGTATTTTTGTATAGTGCCTTACACTGCTGTTCTTTAATACAGGTTGAATGCAACTCAAAGCTGGACCCAACAAGGACCACGCTTCTGAAGGTAATAACAAAAGCTGTTTTTTTTTTAAATAAATGTTCCCCTCACTTATATCACTAGATTAACTAAAAAAGCAAAACCAGAGCAATGTGCTGCAGTACAGATAACACGGTGAGAATCCAGTTCTGATGTGGAAAGGAAGTTCCTTCAGGGTAAGCGTGTTTTAGTGGGATAAACCAGACTAGGGGCTGCTTGTCAAGGTTAACAGGGAATTCCTCAGCTCCTCAATTTCAAAACACTAAGGGTGATATTTGAAATGTTCAGTATTTCACATACCCATAATGAATTTGACAAGAGTAGGCAAAGCTGATCTAGAGGTATTTTGAAAGGCTTGAAAAAGCCTTCAGCAGAGTGGAAGTGCAAACCGGCTCGTTCTGTTCCTGTGCTTGCCTGTCCCTCAACATCAGTGTCAGATGAATAGACAGCTGATCTATCAGCCACGGTTTTGTCATCCTGCCTTCTGTGTGGACACAGTCCAGGACATCTTACTGTTGGAAATGACACTCATATTTTCCAAAGGGTTGATAAAATGCACTTCCAAACAGCAAAGCATTGTGCAAAGGCTTTGGCTGATACTTGGCATTCAGAGTATGAGTGCAATCTTCACATCGTTACTGCTGAACGAAGATGCAATGAGTGTAATAGCAGTCAACCAGGGAAACAAGTTTGGTCACGCTTCTGCTGCAAACTTTTACTGCATCGCTATTGAAGTGGTCAATGAAAATGGTAATAAACAATTGTTTAAGTGCGTTTTCCTGCTAACATTGGGGAGTTACAGTGCTGATGTACGATGTGAACATGGCAGACTGACCCTAAGGAAAAATCTGATATTATCTCAAAAGCACTATCAGTGGCCAGCCTTTGCTCAGTCCGGGGATACAAGATACCAGGTCCTGCTACAGGCCTGTTTTGCTGCTAACTAATCCCAGATAGAATTTGGGGTTTCCTGTAATTCACAACTCTACTGTTTTCAGCTTGTGGTGTTCCTTGGAACAGGACTGTTTTTGTTGGGTTTGCTTTGAGGGGTGGAGTGGCAGGAAAAATGAAGCGCTCCAAAAATATTGCATGTGCTCAAGATAGCTTTTCTAATTTGGCTTTCCCTGCTTCCCTTGGCAAGTCAGGCTGATGCTTACCATTCGCAATCTCAGCAAATCATTTTTGCCCCCTCGCCTCTGAGGTTTAGGTGTTTGTTCTCTCTCCCCTGTTTGTCATTCAGGTCAATACTGAGTCACATTATTGTAGTTCAGAGCTGAACTTGTAACCAGGACTAACAGACTAGTTTCTAAGAAACTGGCAATGACTGCCTAGCAAAAATCATTTATTTGTAGCTCCAGCTGATGCTTTGCCCTGAGGGTCAAGACACTTTGGGGTTTTCTGGGGTGCAGTCATAGCTTGTATAAACGTTTAACTGCTTGCTTTAATATCTTCATGTGTGTGTACGTTACTGACACAACAAAAGGAAATGTTTTTCTGCCAGACAGCTAAAAAGGTCATTTTCATATATCCTGAGCATGAATGAGTTCCTCTGGCATTACACTAACTGGCTCTTCTCATCCCTGTTTCAGATGGCTGACTGCGGTGGGCTCCCTCAAGTTTCCCAGGTAGGATCTGGCTGACGGAAATCCTCCTAATCCTGTTCTGCCATGTCACTGCAACAAATGGGTGTTTTCCTGTAGGGTACTTGCTGTTCCCGAATGTCAGCCAAAAGGATGGTTATGATTTCACGAGTAATGATGTCAGTTGGTCATCTGAGCTTTCTTTTTTCTTTAAAGACCAATGAAGCACAAAATTAAGACTGGGAGGGGATATTATTTCCGCTAATCAAGTCTTAACCAAGTAAAGGTCTGAGGCATAATACCTCCGCATTCCCGCCTATCTACTAAGCTAACATGAATTAAGGCTTGAGCACTAGTGTTTTAAAAACATTCTTTTTTGGACTATTTATAGTACAGATCAGGAAAGTGGGAGTCAAGAAATAACAATGCTGTGTTCTTGTATACACTGACCCAGCTTGACTAAGAATGAACTGAAGTTTCTGAAATATATTTAGGCATAAATTCCAAGGCTGCTAATAAAAGCAGGCTGAGAAAGTTAAAATTTACCTATGCCCTAGTATTGCTTCACTAAAACCAGCTGACCTGTAAATCAGCTTTAGGAAGTGATGTTTTCTAAACAGATTTATAAATATAATGTGGTGTTTGCAAGCATAAGGAAAAAAAAATGAATTTATAATTCCCTGCAGTTGAGGAGTCCCTGTCCAGGCAGTGTGTGCTTTAACAGTGGGAGAGGGGAAAAGGCTTTTTCTAAAGCCACACAGGAGTATGTGCATTACTTCTGTTATGGAGGGTCCATTCTTTGCACGGATTCAGATAGAATTATGCAAAAACTATAGCTAATATTGGCATGTGCAATAATTGAGATTGAGGCTTATTTGGCCACTGTCAGCAGCAGAGTAAAACAGAGAGTGCCTCATTACAAGAGTGTCATAGGTGCTTGGGCTTGTGTATTCCTGCTGAGCTTTTTTGCCCTGTAAACAGAGCTGTCGGCTCTGAGTATGTTCTCTGCTGATTAGCAATTTCTCAGTTATTGACCCTGTATGAACTGCCTTGTATATTTTGTGAGGCCTGTTCTTTTACTTTGGCTCACCTGCCTCAGTAACTGCATGAGCCAAGTTTGGGCCAGGCTTAGACCACTTGCAGTCACTTCTCTGGAAATCTCATTGGCAAATGCACGTGTCCATTTGGTAAAATAATGGGGGAGGGGAGCAGACTAGGGAGGGGAATAGTGGAGTTTTCTCATCTGAATGAAATTTCTGGACATTCAGTAAAACCTAGAGAATATTTAAGATGTCCCTGTTAAGATAGGACATCTTTGGCATCTATAACATTGCTAAGCACTGCATACAATAATACTCTTTCTTTTGCAGCCTGCCAAGCTTGCAGAAGCCTTCAAATATTTTGTTCAGGGAATGGGATACAGTAAGTATCAGTTTTATGGAATGTTTCACCTGGCTATCAAAGTTCGTTGGGCATCTAAGCACCCAGAGAGTCTTATGATCCCAGATGTGTGATTTTTTGCTCTGTTGGATATGTGTTTGCAAAGGAAAAAAAAAAACACCTATGGTGTCTGGGTAAAGGGTTTTTTAGACCAATTTATGTTACTAAATAGTAGAGAGCTTTGTAGGCAGCTTATTCCCACAAATACTTACTTTACTTTATCTTGATAGCTTTAAGGTGGATATTTGTAATAGTGTTCCCTCGTTGCATCAGATGAGATGATTCATATGCTGCACACATTTAAAACCTTGTTAGTTCAGAGACTTCTTTAGCTTGCAGCTGTATGTCCTTCGTGTGTGTGCTTCTCACAACTGCTGTTGTGTAGATGCATTGCTAGCCTGGGCTTCCAGCAAAGGTTAAATTTCTGAAAGTAATGGGAGATCAAGCGAGTCTTAGTTTTCCTCTGGCTCACTGCAGCCACAGCAACATGCCTCAAAGCTCTGTCTCAAATCCCGTAGCCCTGGTCACCAATCTTGCCTTAGTAATTTGGGCTCATGAACTTGTGTGCTTGGAGCAGTGCTAATTATTCTGCACATGAAGCCACCATGAACAGTATAAATTGAACCCTGAAGGCTGCTCCAAGGGTGGTTAGGAGTGGAGAGGAAGGCAAGGGCTTCCTTCCAAGCCCATGAAGCAAGGCATTAACAAAGGACTCTTCTTCCAGTCCCCTCTGCTAGCATGACCAGGCTGATGAGGTCCCGCACTGCTTCTGGCTCCAGCGTAACCTCTTTGGAAGGACAGAGGAGCCGGTCTCACACCGGGGAAGGCACAAGGAGCCGGTCTCACACCGGGGAGGGAACGAGGAGCCGATCCCACACTGGGGACGGTGCCAGGAACCGCTCCCACACAGACACGCGCATCGAGCTGACACCGAACTCGGCAAGCAACGCTGAACAATCAGGCCCCAAGTCCATGGAGGTGTCCTGTTAGATGGCTGTGGGAGGTTTAAACTGGTAAAGTGTGAAGAAGTAGTGGATGCCCCCTGTGTATCACAAAACCATAACTGGTATTAATCTCAAGCTATTTTGTAGGATGTACTCTGTTCACCAGGGTCTGACAGGGACCAAAGAAAAGAAGCATCTCATTTGCTCTACTGTTATTTTTGTAACTCAGACAGTTGCTGCTATTGTGCCCTCCTTCAATGGATGCCAAATTCTAAAGGATACTTGCCAAAAGCTGATGTGGTTGTAAACACTTCAGAGTCAAACCAGGCTTGCTTAATATCCTCCTTGAAAATCAAATCTGTTACATGCCCCTTTATCTCTTATTCTCTTGAAGTAAACTGGCACAATTTGAGGCAAGTTTCAGAGGGGGAGGAAAAAAAAAATCACTGTTATGGATGGCTTTTAAAAAAAGAAATGAAACAAATGTGTTATGGCCTCGTGTTGAAGCTGGAGTCGATTTTATTGTATATAGCTTGACTTCAAATGATAGAGAAGTTAATGTATCGTGCATTTATAGGCCTTCTAATTCATTAGTATTCAAGCCTGTTTTCCTATGTACAATAATATACTACTAAAATAGGCAATTTTGATGTGACTTTGAGACAAAGTAAATCTTTAAACTTTTTTATTTCACTTTTTTGAGATTTAGTTTCCAGTCTTACTTTCCTTCCCCCCTTCTAGACCCTAAAACCCGCTTAGCCAAATGAGGACAGGATTTAAATTGAGTAAGTAAGGTAGCATTCCTCTTTGGGATCTTGGACCAAAGGGTTTACCATACTGCAAAAATTGGTTTAGTTGTAATAAGTAGGGTAGCCGCACATGCCAGCAAAGCAGAAGCAGCTTGATTTTTCCTTCAGACAGCTTCTTATCTTTGCAGCTCAAGTTTGTGTCCAGCACAATTGTGATAAATTTGGAATTCTGTAAGCTAAGCAAGATCCAGCTGTTCTTTGTCAGGAGAGATGAATAACTGTGGGATGGCATGTAATTAGATACTGTACATTCAACTGCCACTAATTACTAGATTTGAAACTGATGAGATCTCACTGGTGCTGAGAAGTGTATTCCACAATGTGGTGGAGAGACAACACTGTATCTGTGAAATACAGTGCTTAATGACTGCATAAATGTAGTGGTCTGCTGGTTCTGCATCTTTATGTAGCCTCCTGATACCTTGGGTTACTCTCTTTGATGCTAGTGGCTTAATACCTTTCCACCAGTCAGGTTTTTACAGTTGGGTGTTCTGAAGTTGGTCCCGTAGGTAACGGGACAGGATTTCCTGAGCTCCAGTGCATACCTGTTGCATTGCAGTCCTCTCACAAACAAGAAAACTCAAATGCCGAGCAATTAAATATCAAGTGTTAATACTTTGGGAGTGCTTGTTCAGAAGAACATCTAGGTTACTTTATATTGACTAACTTCAGCTCTTGTGTAGAATATCCGTAACAGTTTGTGGGAAGAAAAGACAATTTCCAGAAAGAATAAAGCTATTGTGTAAAGTCTATCAAGAAAAGTTTCTTAATGAAGTATTTGTATTTATTTCAAAACAAATAAATTTGTAACTTTGCAATGTCTGTCTTAATGTTTTAGCAGTACAGTAGTCTTTCTCAGTGGGAGTGTGTTCTTGTCACCCATTCGTATCAACGAAATCTTTTTTTTCGCTCATATCTCTGCCCTTCCCTACTTTGCACTCAGAACTCTTTTTTTTTTCACTCCAGCCTACTATTTATGCTGAGAAAACACAATACCTTTCAATATTAGGTGTGACTGGCTATTCAAAGTACTAAAGGAGAATTTTGCTCTAACAAATGCATAACAAAGTTGAGGGCTTGTGATGGAGTAGTATTTATTTGCCATTTGAAATTTTCTTTGTCTCCCTAGTATGCGCTAGACAGTACTATAGATCTGTGCTTTGTGCACTGACTTTTTCACTGGAGTTTGCCATGTTCATTCCATCCTTTCTGTTCCCAGTCTGATCTGTAAATCTGCTGATGTGCAACATGTTCCTCACCAGTCTCCAGAGGTATATAGGCCTCCTGACTGAAATTGCAGGTGCCACTGAGTTTCTCAAAGCTGTTCTTGGACCTCTTGGAAGAACCTAACTTCAGAAAAGGAGAGAAGATTAACCCTTCACAAACAAGGTTTAAAAGGACTCCTCAAATACAAGAGAGGAATCTAAAGCTGCTGGAAAGAATTAAAAAACTCTTACTTCTGCTTTAAGGAGGGAAATGTGGTTGTCCTTTTTCACCTTAAGCTTCTATTTATCTCACTGGTTTCCTGTTAAGATTGAGGCTTTCTGTAACTTGAGCAGTGTCTGCCCTTCACAGGGAAGCATCCCTCTGTGGGTTTGCAAGGCTCCCTTCTGTGTGCTACTGGGGAGCTGGAAGCATGGATGCTGTTCAGTGTGGAGGGTAGATAGGAAATAACAGGAGTGCGGTCACCAGAAGGGCTCTGCTGTGCTTGCTGCATTGGGACCTTTGTGAGGATGTAGTGCCCTTATCTAGTGACTCATTTAACATACTAGGGTTTTCAGGGACAGGTGCGTTTGTGGCTTTACTGGACCTATTTTAGGCTGCTCCTTCCTCATGTATGTCAAAAAATCCTATGATAGGAAGAGGCAAAAGCAAATATTTGACATGTCTGAGCCAAGGCTCTTCTAAATGTGATGATTCAGCAGTCATGATTGGACTGATACCAGCAAAGGGCTTGATTTGGTTAACCACAGCCTGTGCCAGTGAAAACAGGAGGAACCTGTGCCAACTCATCTTACAAAAGAAGGGCAAAGTTATGCTTTTTGCTGAGCTGTTCTGGGAATGGCTAATCATTCCTTCCACAAGGACACCATGGTGTGCCTGTCAAGCCTAGGGAGTTTATTTTTGTTTAAAGATGAGGAATGCATTCAAGCATTCTTGCAGCATAAAGGGATCCGTGAGCTCTTCTGAGCAGCAAGGAGTTGCTAGGACCACTATAAATGTCAGCTTTGCAACAAAAAGTATTCATTTGGCAAGGAACAGTGTGTACCTGTACAGAAAAGCTGGAGTACAGTACCGAGGAGTGGTGTCTTACAAGGAGTTACAGTTCCTCTTTCCCTGCAGTACTGGTCTCCTGGCATCCTTCACTTGTGCTGTAACTGAAGGGCTGCGAGTGGCTCGCAGATTTATTGGAAATTTTTATAAAACCCCTTCCTAGAGCTAGCAAATGCTGAGTTCTGCATTATACTTGGAGACAGAGTTAGCCTGGATACTGTAGTGTCATTAAACTAGAAAAGATGAGGTAGGGTTTCACCTTTTTCTCAAAGATTGAATGGCCACCACAGAGCTAGGAGCTCCTGTAGCATAGAGGAGATTCAGACTGGATAATGGGAGGTTTCCAGAAAATAAATAGTTCAACCTTCACATTGTTTTTGGGGTTATTCAGGGTGGAAGAGGAGAATGAGCTCTCGGGGACCAAGAGGCTCCCTAATTGCATCAGTATAGCTCAATACCAAATCTTTTCTGTAGTGGTGTTCTTTAAAACCACTAGTAGAAAGGATGTCATTGCTGGAATCTGAGTTTTTTCCACCTCTGCCTGGGCCTCGACATCTACTGTACAAAACATGGCTAAACTTGAAGGTGGCTTTCCCCCTCCCTGCCCTTGCAGAGGAGTGGAAGAGGATGTGCCCATACCACGTCATCGCAGTAGGACTTTTGTGCTGAAGGATGCTGCTTTCCTCTTTAAAAGTCTCTAGAGACTGAACAGCTGGAAACTTTAACCTAGATGTGTTTTGGGGGTTTATGATTCATGTCCTGTGTTGCAAGAGATGGACTGAGCTGGGGAGAAAATAGTTTACAGCAAAGCTGCTTATTTTTTCTCTCCAGTGCTGGAATCCTCTTCCTGTCTGTTTTTGCATCTTGGGCCGAGTATCTGTTGCAATCCTCGGCGTGTCGGTAACGCGGTCTGTTGTTTCTACTGCAGCAACACATTGAGCAGTGTCTCGCAAGTGCTGCTTGCAACTTGGTCCTCCCCCTTCCCATCAGCCGTCTGCTTTTTTTGCACTACTTTGTACTATTCTGCACCATTTCACACTCACTGGAATTCACTGGAACCAGAGGTCTCTCTAGGTCTGTACATATGAACAGCTGTTTTGATGTGTGGATTTAGCATTTCCACTGAACCAACTATAGGCTTTATGTTGATAGCTGATCACTGCTACCCCTGATGTTTAAGTAACTGAGTGAAAGGATGTCAGGGTATTTTAAGGGATCAACCCTTCCCCCCCAGTGCTTTGTAACAGACAGACACAGCCTCTCACTGTTTCCATCTATTAATTCATTAAGGGCTCCATTCATTTTATAAACAACACAGCTGCTGACCAGTGTTGGGGGGAAAAAAGGGAGAGGGAAAAAAAAGTCCCCCCCAAAAAAAAAAAAAAGGCTTCTGCTTGCAACTGCCAGACAGTTCAATGTCTGTTCTGTGCAACACAGCATGGGGATCATTTGCTCACAAAGCACCTCCTGGGGGCTGGAGGAGAGTTGTTGTTTGGATGTTACTAAAGAGGAAGCCCCCCCACCTTGCATATTTTTGGCACTGGTGACTGTGGGATGGACATCAGACCCTGGATTCAGACATCATTGGGCATCTCCAGAAGAGCCCAAGGTTTGGCCAGGGAGATAGCAGGCAGCTCTTCCTTCGCAAGCAGCACCACAAAGGTGAGGTGTGACCGGGAGCAGAGTTGGAAAACATATCCTTGGGTGACCCACCACTCTCTGCACTTGCTCATGGCTGAAGTGGATTATGGTATTCAGGTCAAGGTCAGCGTTCAAAGGGGGCTGGGGGAGGGAAGCGCTGTTTGCTGAGCGGTTGCGCTCAGGGAGGGCTAGGGCAGCTCCAGTCAAAGCCTACGTGAGCAATAGCACTCGGAAGAGAGCAAGAGCTAACACCAACCTGGATGTTGCAGCCCCTGGCTCTCTGTGTGTGTGGATGTGTGTGTGTACACATGTGTGTGCGTGCAGGTCCTCAGGAGGCTCAGCACCCTGCACGCAGCAAGATGGGCAGGGAAGATGAAGCTGCTGAGCTGTGGTTTCACCCATGGTGAACCTGGCATCGGCATGGGGCATGGGCAACCTGCTCACAGGGCTTGGCGAGCCTGCCCCAATTAAAGGTGCCACCCAGCCCCTCGTGCACCGGTGTCATGCACGCAGTCAGACCCCTTTGCCTTATTTGCATGTTTCCAGCTGGGATATGGTCATTTATTGACTGATTGCAATGTTTTTTCATTTATTTTTAATGATAACCAGTGACCAAATAAAAAAAATCATAGTTCCTTACCCCAGCTGCCAATGTTAAACTTTGACCATGTGGTGATTCTCTCCCTGTCACTCGTGCGGGCTTGGAGCAGGGGAGTTCATACAGAAGTAGAGCCTAGCATAGGGTCAACACTTTATTTGGAAAGTGCAAAGTATTTAGGAGCGGGTGGGTTTTCCAGACAGGCTAGTTCAAATGTGGTGGCTGAGAAAGCAGCCAGGAAGCCCTTCATGCAAGATCCTGTGCTTGGCAGCTGCCATATGTGCACGCAGAAGATGCAGAGGCCAGATGGGACTTCTGGTGCCTGTAGAGGCAGCAGGGAAATGTGCTACCTTTGCTGAAAGCTATCGTCAGTAACACAGTTGGCTGGCAGCTGCTTAAAACTGCAGACTTTTATTTCCTGGTCAAAAAAAAGCACACTGGAGGAGAAGGCTGAGGAGGGGGTGCTTTCTCACCTAATGCCCAAGTAGCCATAAACAAGCCCAACACAGACCCATCACTATGCAGGGCAGGAGGCCACTCAAAGTGTTCCTGTTCCTACTGAGGTAGGTAACCTATTTCAGGCTGGAAGACAAACTTGATTTGTCGGAAAACTCTCCAAGTATTTTTTTCTAGAATTAAATGGTAGAATCCTTACTGGGGTTAGCTCTGAGGATGTGTAAATTCAGGGATATGGAATAATGATTCTTTAATTCAAATGCTTTTCCCCATGTCTTCAATACCCTTGGTTGAACAATTTCTGTCTATGGCTGCTGCAAACAGGTTACTCCTGCAACCTCTCAAGAGAGCTGATAAAGAGCACATGCTTATGCAGGTTGAGTAACACACTCCACTTTGCTCAAAGACACTAGACAGGCTGTCGCAAGTCCAGTAAGAGTGCTGGGAGAACAAAAAAAAAACCCCAAACCAGCACACAAAGACATGTGATATGGGGAACACCTGGCTTTCCCAAGCTGCCAGAATATTCACACTCAAGGAAATGCTCTCAGAGCAACCTTTTTTTATCACATTACTGGCTCTTTATTTTTATGTGTCCTCCAATTCAGGGCTTGTCACAGATTGCAAACGTACACTTGGACGTTGGCCAGGCAAGGAGATTGGAAAAGAGAAAGAAATGTCAGTGGCAAAGATATTTCACATTCTTTTGCTTGCCTAAGCTTCTAAATGAGGTGTCAGTCATAGGTTCATTAATCGTTTATCACTTAGGAGGTTATTTAATATCTTTAAAACATAGCAGCAACATGCCACCTATAAAGCCTCACCATGATGCTATATAAACAAGTAATACGTGTTACATAGCTGGAGTAACTCAGACTGACACTGCCAAAACAATCTGTTTTTCCGATTAAATTTTCATCTATTTCAGCATATGAAGCTTACAGAAATAACTCTGTAGAACTGTTTAAATTGGAAAGTCACAGTTTGAAAAAGTATGTGTATGGATATGTGCCTGTAGTTAATGAGAGCACTGTGTCTCCATCAGTTTAAGAAACTGCTCATCTTAAAACTCCTGCTAAAAACTGAGAGAAAAAACATCTCAGGGTTTAATTTAAAAGATGAAACAGTGTTTCTGAACATCATGGTCTTCCTGGAGTATTGCATATACACAGCACAATCCTAGTGAGCACATCAAAAATAAAGCAACTGCACTACACCCTGTTTCCAGTTGCATGCACATGGAAAAGGTGTTTTAAATACTAGTCAGTGCTCCCTGCAAAGGCATCTTTACGAGTTACCTGCTTGTTTCTTTTCATCCTGCAGTGAGCGGATGACCTGCTCTGTGGGGGTCCCAAATGAGGCAGCCTGAGCCACGTACTGACTCTGGTAAAGTCCCTACAGAAGGCTAATGGCTATGGTCACTGGAGCCTGCCATTCATATCAGCATGAGCTGACCCTCAAAATCCCATCCACCATCCTTGTCCCAGCCTACGAGGCCAGTAGGATGATTTGCATGAACAGGGTGTGTGTCAAACTGTCTCAGCTTTGCCTGGATGACAGAATTGTTACTCCCATCCTTTCTCAAGCCTTTCCCTGTACCGCTGCACCAGAAGGGTCTAGCACCAGCTCGGAGCCTCATATCTCCTCAATGGTATTATTGTTGCTCTCTTGGATGATGGTACCACTTTCAGGTCCCAGCAGAGACCTGGGCCCATTGTACGAGTCACTGTACAAACGTACAGTGAGCATCAGTTCCTGCTGGAGGAGTTTTCGCTCTCAACAGAGGCGATGAACAGTAGGGCTCTGTTGTTCTGGCTCTGAAGAACTGAGGAAAAGCAAAGCAAAGGGCTGGATCTGTGAAAGCCTTTGAGGATCTGGCTCCTCAGTGTATTTAAACAGTAACCACAAAAGTACTTTTGTAAAGATGCATGATTTGCCCAAGCACACAGGGAGCAAGGGGACTGAATCTAAAGGCTAGTCCGTAGCCTTAGCCCAAGAGCTAATCTTCTTGTAAACATCCATTAAAACAAAGGCTCTCTAATGCACCATAAACTGCAAGTCAAATTCACTGGCAACAAGTGTTACTCTTCCCCTTTCAGTGTCACCGAACAGACAAACAGTTGCGCAAGCAGCAGAGCTAATGAGGCTTGCTTTCCTACAGATTTGTGTCCAATGTCCCCAGAAACACCTTTACAGCAGTGTAATAGCCACCATTCCCCGCCCGTAACGCCTTCAGCTCTCCCTCCTCCACTGCTGCTGGTTTCCAACCGGTGCATCCGTTCAAAATCCCTTAATGCTGCTGTTGTGGTTGGGCCATGCTGCAGATGTGTAGGCTGCATGGCAGATGTGCCTGGGCTTGGTAGGAGCAGCGTGCTGGGCCTCTCCCCCCTCCTGCTATTTTATTTCATTTTTTATTTCAGGAATCACAATGTTTCTAAGATCTTTACACTTCTGCCTACTTTGTTTGACATTTCCCACAAAGGCACTGATTGACAGACAAACAAATGGGCGGCGTGGTTGCATGCGCCTTGTTCCCTTAGGAAACCAGGCTAGAAACAGAAACATCTCGGGTGCACTGGGTGAGATCTGTGGTTTCCAGGCATTCACTTCACTGAAAACCAACACTGGAGCTGCTGGTCATGCATTAGCTTACAATAGCTTCTTTTACCTCGCACTGAAAGCTGTGTGTTTCAGCCATGGCGGCATTTGATTGTGGGGTTACAGCGTTAGCTAACTGCAAAGCAAAGCAAACCTATTAAGTGCCACAGTTTTGGGTATGTCTTTTGATCCTGTTTTCTTGTTTCCTTATATTTACATGTAAGACAGAGAAAGACTGATTATACGTATAAACGCACATTATATACACACTCTATTTTATGCACCACAGACTGCACCATGGGAATACATATATGCAAATATTAACATAAATATTCATGAACATGTTTGTATATGTTTTTATATAAAATATAACTGCCTGCACATAATCTTTTCTATGTGTGCATGTGCACATATATATGTACTTGTACATAGGTATAGATATACACACAGAAATGTGTGTGTACACACACATATATAGATGTCATTTTAAGATGGGCCAGAACTAGAACACAGGATTCCAAGTCATACTTAAGGCATTTTATTGAGAAAGAGATCCTATCACGGCTTCCCTACCATGTGCCTCAGTACAAACCATTTTTCCTTTTGGAAAACCTTTGTTAACTTCTTGGCAAAGCCCTCTTTTTCTTATGTCCCCATGTTCCTTTTTTACCAAGTGATGGAGTTTAAAATTTAGCATTCTCAGTCTTGCAAGTGCTGAGCTCCCATTTGGGTTGAGGTGAATAGGTCAGATGTGACCTCTCCTGTCACATCATCCAGGCCAAAGGCAGTTGTGAGGCTGAATCTTGCAAAGTGCTGGTGTTCTCAGGTTCCTTCTCACCAGAAGAACAAACAGGAGAGGTGATTTGCACCTGCACTGGAACATGCAGACATGAATCACCCTTCTTTTCTGCCACTGGACATCTCAGGGAAGCTTCAAAAGAGAAATAGTAAAAGCTTTGCATTAAGGAATGACCTAGCTCTATGAAAAATTTAGGGGCCAAATCGTTTTACGAAAACAAAGATGTCATTGAAGTTAACAGCTTTTGATGATGCATGTGCCCTAGATGTTTTCACATAGGGATTGCATTATTTTCAGCCTGCTCACAGGAAAATTTAATTTATTGTAGCCAGAAAGATTCATGTCTCTGGGGAACTAATCTCGCTTCCTCTGGGTTAATCAAGATGAAGATAGACAACTTGCCAACTGAAACTAGAGCAAAAGAAGTGGCTGATTTAAAACAGTTGCATCATCTGAATTTCAGCCCTGTACTGGCCCGATCTCCAGACATTGTGTCACTCAGCAGTTCTGCTGTGCTACCAGGGATTTTGGAAGCAAATACTACAGTTCCTCATGCAGAAACACATTTCTGCTCTCCCAAGTGAAGCCACTGCGAACGTGCCATGGTGCATGGGTGCTGTACTAACAAGTTACTGGAGAAAAAACTGGCTCCAACGTCCTTCAGTCACGATTAATGTGTTGCCTGGAAATATAATGGCAGTGTTTTTCTTCTCTTACCTGGCATTTGCATGTGAAACCACTTCTGCAGAAAATGTTTACATTGATGTTTACTCTAAGCAGCAGCCCAGTTGTGACTGATGCACCAGAAGCTATGCCAAGCGTTGTCCTCTCCTTTTGCATCCACTCACCCGCAGAGCTGATGGGAAGCCTGACACCTGCTTTCTCAAGATCAGAGCTGACAGAGAAACTGTGAAAATGTCCCTGGCACAAGATACTCCAAGAGATCAAGGTGAGTGCAAAGATAGCAGGACACAGAGAATCTTTCACCCGGCCTAGTGCAGTGAGACAGGGACTCCTTCAACAGAGATTTCAAGAGAAACCCTTGGTTCTTCGCATGGATTTAACCATGGGGTGGAATATGACTGAGAATGACAGAGGGGGAATTTCTAGGACTGATCTCAATGTGACAGAAACCTGAGTCTAGTGCCAAGGGTCACCAACATCTAAGACTGAAGTGTAATGTTGAAAATAAAATATATAGGCCAACGATCTTTTTCCAGCTTAGATCACATTATTCAAGAAATGACAGTAATGAAGTCTGAAGCTCATGTCTAAGCTACTGACAACCACACTTTTGCTGTCATACAAGTGTAATATTCTTTCATTTGGGCAATTAAACTGCTGGCCTAATAAATGGCAGTGCCAACAGGCCTGTCATTTAAGTCCTGGAATCTGTGCATAGAGGAACTTCTGGCTGTCGTTAATAGATAGAGGTCTATTAGAAGCGAAAACTCTGCTTGTCCAAGGCCTCTCCAAAACCAGTGTGGCAAACAAGACATAAAATCCTACCTCAGGAAAAAACAAACTGTACATTGGCAGGGGATGAAAGACTCTCCCTTTATTTTAAAACCTCTGTAAAATCAGAGTAATGGGTCAATCCTAGCATTGAGCCAATTTAATTAGCGATCTCAGAGTAATCATGGTAATGAGCCAAGTCGGCAAAGATGTCATTGGGGTTCTTGCAGTTCAGGTTGCAAAAACAAGCATTGATCCACATGATTTTCCAGGAAAACTCAGATCCATCTGGGCACTCAAACCTCACTTCAATAGTCTTGGACTTGTAGGGTGTGCAGCACCTGTTGTCTGTGCAGACGCCACAGTATTTGGGTCTATATGGACGTCTGCTCACGCATCCTGAGATGGTGTAGTTCATTGGTTCATCGGCCCTGTAGACAGCCAGGCACTTCTTTCCAGGCTAAACCAGAGAAGAACAGACAAAGAGACAGGTGAATACTCATTGCTGACACAGGTAGGACATGCAAACAGTCTGCCCAATATTTAAATGAATTCGAAGCCTTTAGGAAGCATTTTACAGGCCTGGTCTAGAGGGTGCAACAGATTTATATGTTTGGACACACGAAGCTAGAAGCTACATTGCAAAATACGGTTCGTACCCATGACCAGCAGTGCGTGCACCATTGCTTTTCCACTAACTGAGCCACAGCTCTGTCTGAACCATCAGTGAACACAGTGGTCTTGGCTTGCCTTTCCTTTCCAGAGCCTTTTGGCTGGAATTAAAGCTCTCAGAGGAAGGTTTTCATACCAGTGTGTAGAAGCACAGGAAGCACACATTTTTGACCTCTCTGCAGCACAGTGAGTCCACATGTAGCCTCTAACAGCCTCCAAGATCAGAAGTGCAGCTCTCAGAGGCCTGAAGGCTGCCAAACTAAGGCTGACCCCATGTCCAGAGAAAGCTCAAGGGGCGTGCGGAGAAACAGTCCCCACCTTAATGTGTTTGGTTATATCCACCTCACAGGGCCGCATGTTGCACAGGCGGCTTTCCTTCAGGAGCCGGCACTGGTCGTTGTCGTTGGAAATCCTGGTGGAGATGCCCAGCCCACAGGTCTTTGAGCAGGGACTCCAGGATGAGATGTGAAGGATGCAGTTCTTCTGCCAGGCTTCATCCTCTCCCTCATATGCTGCAGAGACCAGATTAACCCCACATTATTCATCTGGGACAGCTTTCCATACTAAACACCCTCTCCTCGGCTCATTACACATGCAGGCCACTAACCCAAATAATTAAATCACAGCGAAGCGGCTTGGCATTCCTGCAAACTGCCTCATCCCACCCCCTTTGCTGCTGACCTACTTGTGTCAGACCCTCCAGTGCTGTGAATGCTCAGGGCCAGGGTTCATTTCTTTATTTCTCTTCGCAGCCTTGCACAAGGGGGTCCTTGTTTGAGACCCCCAGGTGCTG
>Ga0181612_109250_pt1 | contig 19327 bp, 16 predicted proteins | sample HoacroProtozoa21_FD_119630 | JGI IMG/M metagenome (GOLD analysis project Ga0181612, IMG submission 119630) | Hoatzin crop microbial communities from Cojedes, Venezuel. Combined Assembly of Gp0051906, Gp0051904, Gp0051908 | reverse complement strand
GTCTCCAGGAAGTTGCCGGTGTCGTTGGCGTCCAGGAGGACGGCCACCACTTCGGTGTCCGTTTCGCTGTGGAAGACATAGCCCTTCTCCTGCAGATCCGCCTTAAGTTCCGCAAAGTTTTCGATGATGCCGTTGTGGACGATGGCGAACTTGCGGGACATGCTGTAGTGCGGGTGGGCGTTTTCGTCACTGGGTTCGCCGTGGGTGGCCCACCGCGTATGGCCAATGCCGAGGTGGCCCGTGGGCACGTAGGTCTTCGCAATTTTTTCGCGAAGATCCACGATCTTTCCCTGGGATTTGATGACGTCGATCTGGCCCTCGTCCATGACGGCCACACCGGCGGAGTCGTACCCGCGGTATTCGAGTTTGGCCAGCCCGTCCAGGAGGATCGGGGTGGCGTCCGCGGAGCCGTTATATCCAACAATTCCACACATAGGGGGGAACTCCTTTCAAGAAAACCTTAAAGTTACGGTCATTCTAGCATATTCAAGTATAAATCTCAATATTTAGGGACCGTCGTTCACGAACTGTCCACATTTGGTGGAAAACGCGAAAAACGCGGGCACCAAAGTGTCCGCGTTTCCCGCTATTCTGGAGTTTCCCCTATTAGAGTACCGTTGCAGTTTCCCCAAACTGCAGATACCAATGGATAAAGTTATGCTTTGATGCTCCAGGGATTCTTGCCCTCTTCCTTGAACTTCTTGTACAGGCACACCATGTAGATGATGTCGAAGAACAGGCAGCCGAGGATGAGGAATTTGAGCAGTGGATGCCAGGTGATGGTCAGGGCTCCGCAGAAGGCCTCCCAGACCGAGCAGCCCGTCAGTTTCTGGAACGCCATGACCATGGCATAGGCGCCGCAGACGTCCGGGGCCAGCGTGCCGATACATTTGAAGATGGCTATGTACATGGACTGGCCGGCGGTGCTGCCCTTGCGGAAGAGCATCGGAATGTAGAGGGACGAGATGAAGATGTTCTGGATGTAAGCGGCATAGGCGCCCTGGAGGTCGTTGAATTCGAACCGGCAGGACCATACGAGCACGAAGCTCCAGAACATGATGGTGATCAAGTAGGGATAGAACCACTTGTCACTCATCCCAGGCAAGGCGGCATGGAACTCATCCTTGCCGTACTTAAATTTCAGGTAGACAATAACGCAGTCGAACAGGAACCAGATCACGTTGACAATGATCTGGGCTTTCGTCTGCATGTGCCAGACAAAGGCGAACAGGAATTCCCACGCCAGGTTCATGCCGAGGACCATCAACGGCATACCGGCGGTCTTGTCCCGGAAGCCTTTGTAGATGATCAGGATGTACGCTATGGTCCAGCAGAGACCGCTGAGAACGGTCATTGCAATGGTCAGAGCGTCCACGGGCATCAGATCCGGATTGTGGAAGTTGACAAACTCATCCACGATCTGGAACTTCTCCGGCAGGTAAAAGGTTGGTAAGACCATACACTCATCTCCTACATCGTATTCTCTTTTCAAAATCCAACGTTTCCTAAACTATACGCATATAGTTTTAAGACAATTCTGTTGTATCACACCGACGGCGGAACTGTCAATGCAGTGCGGTTTATTTCGGGGTTCTCCACAAATTCCAATCACGTGTTTTATGCAATTTCCTATACGCATACAGGAAATAAAACAGCGGACACCGAAGTGTCCGCTGTCATGTTCGTTACACGCGTAATCAGACAGCTTTGCCGCCCTGTACGTTGTAGTCGACGCCGTTGTAGTTCACGGTGCCGTTGTAACCGAAGTCGACCATACCGTCATGGATGTACCAGGTGCCGTTTTCGTTGGCAGCCATACCGACGAAGTTGCTGTCGACCTGGCCGTTCACGAAGTAGTACCAGTTGCCGTCGACGCCTTCAATGACGCCGTTGACGTCCGTCGCGACCTGACCGTTGCGTACGGCGGTGATGATGCCGTCACGCCACTCATAGGTGACCTCAGCGGCGGCAGCCGTGGTGGTCTCCTCGGCGGCAGCAGCCGTAGTGGTCTCTTCGGCCTCAGCCACAGTGGTGACGGTGGTTTCGTCCGCGGAAGCTTCCTCATCCGAACCCTTCTTGTTGGTGTTGGCCATGATGGCAATGATGAGGAGAGCCAGAGCGGCGATGCACGCCAGGGCAATGATCATGCCCTTGTCCAGTTTCTTCTTGGCCGGAGCGGCGGCCTCTTCCACTTTGTCCGTGGCGGATTCGACTTTGTCGGTCACGGCCTCTGCCGCGTCCGCGCCGTCTTCTTTCACCGCGCCGTTGACGATCTCATAGATCTTGTCCTTGCCCTGAATCTTACCGGTGTAGTTTTCCGCAACCTTACCGTTCTTGACGTAGTATTTCACGCCGCCCAGGGAGACGATCCCGGTGAGGGTAGCCGGGATGGCGAATTTGGCGAACTTGTCTTCCGCCGCGTCCGCAACGTCCTCTGCCTTGTCGGCAACCTTGTCCGCAACTGCTTCGGCCGCGTCAAGATCCGCAACGTCTTTCACCGCGCCGTTGACGATATTGTAAGTTTTGTCCTTGCCCTGGATCTTGCCGGTGTAGTTTTCGGCAACCTTACCGTTCTTGACGTAGTATTTCACGCCGTCCAGAGCGACGATACCGGACATGTCGGCCGGAATGTCGTATTTGGCGAATTTGTCCTCCGCTGCGTCCACAGCGTCCTCGGCCTTGTCGGCAACAGCTGCCGCGGCCTCTTTGACCGGAGCGCCGCTGGCATCCGCAACGTCTGTTACGGCGCCGTTTTCGATGACGTAGGTCTTGTCCTTGCCGCGAAGCTTACCGGAGAAGTCCTTGGCCACTTTGCCGTTCTGGACGTAGTAACGAACGCCGTCCAGGGCAACGATACCGGACATGTCCGCCGGGATATCATACTTGGCAAACTCGTCTTCGGCGTCGTCCACGACGTCTTCTGCCTTGTCCGCCACGTCATCCACGACATCTTCTGCTTTGTCTGCCACATCTTCGACAGCGTCCTCTGCGTCATCCGCATAGTCCGCCAGGGCAGCGTCGGCATCCAGTTCGGCTTCCGCTTCGGCAAGGTCGTCTTCATCAAAGCCATCGAGGGAAACGGTATCCGCTACATCTTCCGCAACGTCTCCAGCTTTGCCGGCCAGATCTTTGGCCTTGTCCACCACTTTTTCGGTGTCGGCAGCAGCTTCTTCCACCTTGTCAGAGATGGTTTCGGCCGCTTCCTCAGCGGCTTTCTTTGCTTTCTTTGACGTATCTGCCATAAGTTTTCATCCTTTCGTGTTCCAGAAATGTGAAGTTCACTTTCCGATTGAAGTTCACTTTCTTATTTTACAATTAATACAAAAATTAAGGAACCCCCAAAATAAGAAAAATCGCCGGGTGCTCACAAAACCGACACAGAATTCTCGTGCAAAATTCACAATACTTTGTTATACTGGTCGGAAATGACTCGCAAAAGAAGGTGTTTCCATGAAAGGAAAAACGTGGATCGCCCGCCTGATGGCAGTGGTTCTGCTGCTCAGCGTCGGCGCCTCCCTGTTCACCGTGCAGTCTTCGGCCGCTGTTCTTCCCCTTACCGAAGACACGCGCAAAATTATCTTTATCGGCGACTCGCGCACGGCCGGAATGAATACCGCCCTCACCGGTGACACAAGCTACGAAATGCATAAGGAAGACGCGTACGGCGTCTGGTCCGCCCGCTGGGGCTCCCGCTACGACTGGTTCGTGGAAACCGGCATCCCGGCCATCGAAGGCCAGGTGGACTCCAACACCTCCGTCGTCATCCTGATGGGCTACAACGACATCGTCAACGAGGACGACAAGGTCGCCGACTACTGCAAGACCATTAACAAGATGGCCCGCAAATGGCAGGCTCTGGGCGCGGACACGTATTACGTCTCCGTCAACCCGGCGGGCACCTCCCTCAGCCGCCCGCTCTGGATCGAGCGCAACCTGGCCATCCGCCAGTGGAACCGCAATATGCAGAACAAGCTGAGTTCCCGCGTCTATTACATTGATACCTACTCCAAGCTGGTCAACGGCTACTGGACCACGGACGACACCCACTACACGGACACGTCCTACAAACTGGTCTACAACATGATCCTCGAGCGGATCAACGAAGACCACCTGTCCACCCACAACACGCTGGTGGATATCTACTCGTAAAAACCAAAACACCCTGCAGAAATCTGCAGGGTGTTTTTTATGGTACGATCGGTGGGATTCGAACCCACGGCCTCTAGAGTCGGAGTCTAGCGCTCTATCCAGCTGAGCTACGACCGCATACTTGTGGCGGGTGCCACGGTGACTTATTATAACCCACTTTGCCCGTTCGGGCAAGTGGGTTTTTGTCATCCCATGCTGGGCGGCGTGATCTCTTCCGAGGCGTCGGAACCCGGGATCAGCTGCCAGTTGTGGAAGGTGATCTGGTCGCCGTCGAGTTCAATAGTGCCGTAGTGGCCGTTGAGGACGGCGCCGGGGTTGAAGACGTGGACGCCGAGGATGGTGCCCTGGTAGGGGCAGTGGGTGTGGCCGTAGAGGGCCACGTCACAGCCCTCGTCCCGGGCGCTCATGGCCAGGTATTCGCCGCCGGCGCGGACGTGGAACCAGTGGCCGTGGGTGATGAAGAACTTGTGGGCGCCGATATTGTCGACGGACGTGATGGCCTTGTCCGAGCCGCGGTCACAGTTGCCGGCCACCTGAATGATCCGGCAGTTGGGGCCGTAGGGCAGGTCCGCGTTTTCCCAGTCCCTGGCGCCGTCGCCGAGGAAGATCAGGACTTCGGCGTCCGGGTGCTGGCGGAAGATGGATTCCAGGCTGGCGCGGCGGCCGTGGGAGTCCGAACAGACGATGAGTTTCATGAGGGGTCCTTTCTATCAGTCGTTCCAGATGCGGTCCAGTTTGGTTTTGATGCTCCGCCGCTGGATGCGGTACGGCGCGTAAATCAGGATGCGGCGGAAGCCGCCGGTGGTCTTGACCGCGAGCGCTTTGGTGGAGTCGTTGATGTCGTCCGTCAGGCCGTTGACCAGGATGCGAAGGTCCGCGGTCAGGCTGTTCTGGAGCGGTTCGAAAATGTGCGTGCAGTAGTTGGTGCCGTCTTCGGTCAGATGCTCGACCATCTGGATAGACGTCTTGTAGGTTTCCAGCGGCACGGCGCGCGGGCCAGCCATGAAGCAGATGGGCGACACGACGTCGCCGGACACGGTGACGTTGGATTTGTCGTCATGGAAGGAGATGCCGCCGGGCGTCTGCGCCGGGGTCTCCTCCATTTTGACCGTGCGGCCGCCGAGGTCGAATTCGTCCTCCGGGTCCAGGGCCTTGAACTTGCCGGCCTTCTGGAGGAGGTCGTCGTCCGACAGGTTCAGGAAATACCGGAACGGGTCGGCGCGGAACAGCCATTTGCGGAGGAAATACCGATTGGCGTCCTTTGCGGCCTTCACGTCCTTTTTCCCAATAAAAACCTGTTTGAATTCTCCGGCGCCGCCGACGCACCAGGGCGAGGCATGGGTGGCCACGACCGTGAGGGGCTTGCCATCGATCAGCCGGTCCACTTCGTCCTTCAGGCCCTTGACGCCGAGGCCGGTGTCAATGAGGAGCGCCTTCTCCTCCCCCACAAACAGGAACTGGTTGGAAAAGACGGCCTCGGTCAGGACGTAGGCGCCCTCCCCGATTTCCTTGACCCGGCGGGTCTTGCGGTATTCGTTGATAACCAGGCCGGCCGCGTCGGACTTCATGAGTTTGTCCGACGTCTCCTTAAGGGTCCGGGTCCTGCGCTCGAGTTTCTTCCGGGCGCGGTCTTTATACAGGTCGAGCAGAACCTGAAGAATGTTCTTCCGCTCTTTTTCTTCCGACATCTGGGGTCTCCTTAAATTACTGGCCGTTCGGGTACAGGCGGCCGAAGTCTTTCAGATAGTTGCCGCTGGTGATATTCTCCCACCAGGAGCGGTTGTTCAGATACCAGTCGACGGTGCGGGCAATGCCGTCGTCGAACGCGGTCTGCGGCGTCCAGCCGAGCTCCCGCTCGATCTTGGACGCGTCGATCGCGTAGCGGCGGTCGTGGCCCGGGCGGTCCGTGACGTATTCGATACATTCGTCGCCCTTGCCCAGGGCGGACAGGACGGTCCGCACCACGTCGATATTGTGGCGCTCGTTGTGGCCGCCGATATTGTAGACCTCGCCCAGTTTGCCCTCATGGATGATGAGGTCAATGGCGCGGCAGTGGTCCTCGACGTAGAGCCAGTCCCGCACGTTCATGCCGTCTCCGTAGACCGGCACTTTCTTGTCGTGCAGCACGTTGGAGATCATCAGCGGGATGAGCTTCTCCGGAAACTGGTAAGGACCGTAGTTGTTGGAGCAGCGGGAGATGGTGACCGGCGTGCCGTACGTGCGGGCGTACGCCATGACCAGGAGGTCCGCGCCCGCCTTGCTGGCGGAGTACGGGCTGCTGGTGTGGATCGGGGTCTCCTCCGTGAAGAACTGGTCCGTGGCCTCCAGGGGAAGGTCGCCGTAGACCTCATCCGTGGACACCTGGTGGTACCGCTTGATGCCGTACTTGTTGAAGGCGTCCATCAGCACCTGCGTGCCGAGGATGTTGGTCTTCAGGAAGACCTCCGGCGTGTCGATCGAGCGGTCCACATGGGACTCCGCCGCGAAGTTCACGACGATATCGAACTGCTCCGCCGCGAAGAGGTCCATGATGAAATCGCGGTCCGTAATGTCCCCTTTCACGAAGGTGAAATCGGGGTCGTTGCCAAGGATCAGCGGTTCGAGCGTCTTGATGCTGCCGGCGTACGTCAGGTCGTCCAGGCAGACGATGGAGACGTCGTCGTGCGCGTTGAGCATATAGTAGACAAAGTTGCTGCCAATAAAACCGGCGCCGCCGGTGACAAGGATTTTTTCCATGGGTGCTCCTTATTCGAATGCGTCTTCAATATTCATGGTGGGACGGGCGTTCAGGTCCAGCCCGGCGCGGACGCCGGAACAGAACTCATAATACCCCTGGGCGCCGACCATGGCGGCGTTGTCCCCGCAGAGGTTCAGGGCGGGCAGATACAGCTGCCAGCCGTGTTCGGCACAGAGTTCCTGGAAGCGTTTGCGCAGGAACGAGTTGGCGGAGACGCCGCCGGCCAGGACCAGTTTGTCATAGCCGAAGTCCAGCGCGGCCTTCTCCGTATTACTGGCCAGGAAGTCGACGACGCCGGTGATGATCGACGCGCCCATGTCCGCCACGTTGGGGGTCTCCCCCTTCTGTTCCATGTGGTGGACGGTGTTGATCACGTGCGTCTTGATTCCCGAAAAACTGAAGTCGTACGGGTGGTCCGTAACGTGCGGCCGCGGCATGGGATACGCGTGGGGATTCCCCTCCTGCGAGGCACGGTCCAGGTTCAGGCCCCCGGGATACGGCAGGCCGAGCACCCGGGCGGACTTGTCCATGCATTCACCCGCCGCGTCGTCCCGCGTCTGGCCGATGACGTGGTAGGTCGTGTAGTCCCGGACCTCCACAATATGCGTGTGTCCGCCGGACACGACGAGCGCCAGGAACGGCGGCTCCAGGTCCGGGTTGGAAATGTAGTTGGCGGCCACGTGCGAGCGCAGGTGGTGCACCGGCACCAGCGGCGTGTCCGTGGCCAGGCTTAAGCCCTTGGCAAAGTTCACGCCGACAAGCAGGGCGCCGATCAGGCCGGGCGCGGCCGTCACGGCAATGGCGTCAATGTCCGTCATGGTGGTTGACGCTTCTTCCAGCGCCTGCTTCGTGATCTGCGCAATGCACTCCGCGTGCCGCCGGGAGGCGATCTCCGGCACCACGCCGCCGTACAGTTTGTGCTCCTCGACCTGGGAGGCAATGACGGACGACAAGACCGTCCGTCCATCCTCCACGACGGCTACCGCCGTTTCGTCACAGGAGCTCTCGATTCCTAAAATCTTCAAAGAAGGATCCTTCTTTCAGCTGAGTATCTGGAACCCTCCACACCCGCAGCCGTCCGGCCGCTCGGTGTCAAAGGTTTTGGTCATAATAAAGGCGTCTTCGTCCGGGTCCCGGTAGAAGTTCTTGCGGACGCCCTCCACTTCGAAGTCAAACGACTTGTAGAGTTCGTAGGCCGGCGTGTTGGACATGCGGACCTCCAGAGAGAGAAACGAAGCGCCGTTGCTCTGCACGAGCTCCAGCATGCGTTCCACCAGGGCCGAGCCGATCCCCTGCCGGCGGCAGGACGCGGTGACGGCCACGTTGTTGACGAAGGCCTCGTCCCGCACCAGGTAGGCGCTCATGTAGCCGACGACCGTTCCGTTGTCGTCCTTGGCCACCAGGAAGTGGGCCGCCGGATTGTTGTAGGCCTCCTCCAGGGAGTCCAGGCTCCAGGGGTGCGCGAAGCACTCCTCTTCCAGTGCCTGGACGGCGGGCAGCGCCAACGCGCTCATTTCGGAAATTCGCATGGCTTACCCCTTCGCGTCATACCAGGTCTTGCCAATGTGGGCGTCCACCGCCAGCTTGACGGACAGCGCGCAGGCGTTCTCCATCTCTTCCTTCACGATGGCGCACACCTGCTCGGCCACGGACTCCGCGGCCTCCACGATCAGTTCGTCGTGGATCTGCATGATGAGCTGAGCGTCCAGCCCCTCCAGGGCCAGACGGTTGTACACCTTGACCATGGCAATTTTGATGATATCCGCGGCCGTGCCCTGGATGGGCATGTTGCGGGCCACTCGTTCGCCAAAGGCGCGCATGGCGTGGTTGGAGGACGTCAGTTCCGGCAGATACCGGCGGCGCTCGTAGAGCGTCTTCACATAGCCGTCCGCCTTGGCCTGCTCCACGACGTCTTTCATGTACTGGTCGACGCCGCTGAAGTGGTGCAGGTAACCCTTGATATACGAGTCGGCCTCCTTGCGCGTGACGCCAATGTCCTTGGACAGCGAGAACGCGCCGATGCCGTACACGATGCCGAAGTTGACCGCCTTTGCGCGGGAGCGCATGATGGGCGTCACTTCGTCCATCGGCACGCCGAAGACCTGGGACGCCGTGATCGTGTGGATGTCCTCCCCGCTCTCAAAGGCGTGGATCATGGTCTGGTCGTTGGCCATATGGGCCAGCACGCGCAGTTCGATCTGCGAGTAGTCGGCGTCCACCAGCGTGTAACCGTCCCGCGCCGTGAAGAACTTCCGCAGTTCGGACCCGATGGGTTTCCGAACGGGGATGTTCTGCAGGTTCGGCTCGGAGGACGAGATGCGCCCGGTCCGGGTCTCCGTCTGGTTGAGCGTCGAGTGGATGCGGCCGTCCTCCCCGATGACTTTGAGGAGGCCGTCGCAGTAGGTGGACTTCAGCTTGGAGACCGTGCGGTACTCCAGGATGTCCGCCACAATAGGATAGTCGGCCGCCAGCTCTTCGAGCACCTCAGCGCTCGTGCTGTATCCGCTCTTGGTCTTTTTCTTCGCGGGCAGGCCGAGCTTTTCAAAGAGCACCTCGCCCAGCTGCTTCGGGCTGTTCAGGTTGAACTCGAAGCCGGTCTCCTCGAAGATCTTGCGCGTCATCTCATCCACGCGGGTGGAGATGACTTCTCCGTATTCCTTCAGGCCGTCCTCGTCAATGAGGAAGCCGATGTTCTCCATGCTGGCCAGCACTTCGGCCAGGGAGATCTCCAGCATGAGGAGGTCGGCCTGGTTGTTGCTGTCGATAGCGCCTAACAGATAGTCCTTGACGCGGTCCAGCGCCAGGGTCTGCTGCACCTGCTCCACATCCGAATCCGTCTGGATGGTGCCGAAGTCCCCTTTGTTGTTCTCCGCATACAGCCGCAGCGGGGTGTACTCCTTGGCGGACGGATTCAGGATGTAGCCGGCCAGGGCGGCGTCGAACTGCACGTTCTCCGCCCGGAAGCCGTGCCGCAGCGCGTATGCGAACAGCGGCTTGCTGTCGTCCACCAGTTTGGTGATGGACCCGTCCTTCAGGAAGTCGTCGAATCCGGCGAAGTCGGAGCCCGCCGGCAGGTACACCGGCTTGCCGTCCAGGATCAGACAGAGGGACTGGACGTCCCCGTCGTACTCCGCCGTAAACGTGATCTTCTTATGCGGCGCCGCGGAAATCCGCTCGGACAGAGCGGCAAAGGAAGACACGGTCTCACACGGAATAACCGAAGACTTCGTCTCCTCGGCCGGCGCGTTGCCAATGGCGGCATCCCGCAGACCGAGCTTGTCGATCAGCCCGAACATCTCCAGGTTGGCCAGCAGGCGGGCGGCCTTGTCCGCGTCTCCGCCGGCGGGCACGTAATGGGTAATGTCCGTGTCAATGGGCACATCCGTGACGATCCGCCCGAGTTCCCGGCTCAGGTATGCGCTGTCCTTTTCGTTCAGCAGCTTGTCGTGCAGTTTGGGGCGGATGTCCAGCGTGTCCAGGTTCTCGTAAATATAGTCCAGATTTCCATATTTGGAAATCAGGTCCTGCGCGGTCTTCGGGCCGACGCCCGCCACGCCGGGGATGTTGTCGGACGAATCCCCCTGCAGCGCCTTGACGTCGATCAGCTGTTCCGGCGTGACCTGATACTTTTCCTTCACCGCGGACGGCGTGTATTCGTCGGTCTGGGCGCGGCCCATCTTGGTGTAGGACAGCAGGACGGAGACGTTGTCCCGCACCAGCTGGAGCGAGTCCCGATCTCCGGTGGCAATGTAGCAGAAGTCATCCGGGCCGCAGGCGGCCGACAGGGTCCCCAGGATGTCGTCGGCCTCATAGCCGTCGAGTTCGACCATCTTGTAGCCGAGGTCACCCAGGAGTTCCTTCAGGACCGGCATCTGCGCGGCCAGCTCCGGCGGCATGCCCTTGCGCCCGGCCTTGTACTCAGAATACATCTTGTGCCGGAACGTGGGCGCCTTACGGTCGAACGCGACCGCCACGGCCTCCGGCTGGCAGACCTCTCGCAGCCGGACCAGAATATTCAAAAATCCATAAATGGCATTCGTGAACGTGCCGTCCTTCGTCGTCAGCATTTTGATGCCGAAGAACGCGCGGTTCACAATACTGTTGCCGTCAATGACCAGAAGTTTCATTCGAAAAACCTCTCTTAAATATAAAAGCGTAATCGTAGTCATTTTATCACAGTCATAATTCCCCTGCAAACCTTGACGTTCTGTGATATAATGCACCGGAAATCAAGTGACAAGGAGAACACTCATGTTCATTGGAAATGTGGAACTCAAAGGCAAAGCGGTGCTGGCGCCCCTGGCGGGAGTCGGTGACCGCGCCATGCGCGAACTCTGCATGGGCTACGGCGCGGCCATGGTCACCACGGAGATGGTCAGCGCGCGCGGCTTTTCCATGAACGACGAAAAGAGCAAGCGGCTCCTGACGCTCTCGGACGGAGAGCATCCCGCCGCCATCCAGTTCTTCGGCCACGAGCCGGACGTCATGGCGGACGCCGCGAAGCGCTCCCTGGAGTTCGGACCGGACATCATCGACATCAACATGGGCTGCCCCGCGCCGAAGATCGCCCGCAAGGGCGGCGCCAGCCTCATGCGGGACCCCGACCTGGCCGTGGCCATTGCCAGGGCCATGGTGGAAGCGGTCCCCATTCCGGTCACCGTCAAAATGCGGACCGGCTGGGACAACGACTCCCTCAACTGCGCGGAGCTGGCGCACCGCCTGGAAGATGTCGGCGTGGCGGCCATCACCATCCACGGCCGCACCAAAGAGCAGATGTACGCGCCGCCCGTCAATGTGGACGCCATTCGCGCCGTCAAGGAGGCGGTCTCCATCCCGGTCATCGGCAACGGAGACGTCCGGGACGGCCTCTCCGCCGCCAAGCTCATCGAGGAGACCGGCGTAGACGCAGTGGCCGTCGGCCGCGGCGCCATGGGCCGCCCCTGGTGCTTCTACCAGATCAACGCCTACCTGGACGGCGAACGCGTCCTCCCCGAGCCGCCCGTCTCCGAGCGCATGCGCGTCATGCTGAACCACGTTCAGAAACTCGTCGAATACAAAGGCGAATACATCGGCATGCGCGAAGCCCGCACCCACGCCGCCTGGTACATCAAAGGCGTCCGCGGCGCGGCCTCCTTCCGCGCACAGATCGGCAAGCTCACCACCCTGGACGACCTCGCCCGCCTTGCCGTCGAAGTCATCCAGGCCGACGCAGAAGACAAATAACTTCCCTTTACCATATTCTCCTTTCCTGGGCCGCGTCACGATAGCAGATCCGTCTATCAGCGTCAAGGGCAGACAGTGATTCCTAAATCCCACGCATCTTTTTCCCTTGACCCCGATATCCGTATCTGCTGTTTTGGCTGACAAGCCCAGCAAAGGCATATTCTGCTCTGCAGAAGGTTTTATTTTGGGATTTCGGGTTCTCTTGCAGTGGGAGGGCACTTGCAGGAGGAAGGCAGAGTGTGCAACAGCCCGAAAAGCCCTAAACTGGTCACTATAAAATAGTGTACTAATACCCTGAAACATAACGACTGGACACTACGAAAATAGTGTCCAGTCGTTTATTTTGTGCTGCTTTGTACACTATTTTCGTAGTGTCCAATAGGGGCGAAATGAGTGGTTGGTACACAAATTTATAGTGACCAATTGCCTGGAAAATCGAGTGTTGTACACTATGACAGGGCAAGATTCAAGTCTTTGGGTTGGTTGCACACTGGGTTTGGAACAACTTTGAGTTCCAGAGGTTGAATCTGGCCCAAAGTCAGAGAAGTTTGGAACAACATCAGACTCCAGCACCTTAATCTGGTCCAAAATCAGAGGGGTTTGGAACAAGTTGCTTTTTCAGGGCCGGTTTTGTTCCAGGAATTGGGCCAGAATGAGGTCGGCCAGAACTCAGTTGTTCCAAAATCAAGGTTTTTGTGGAACAGAATTGCCCTATATAAAAATAGTTGTTCCAAAGGGGGCTGATTTTGGGTCAGAACTAGGGTGTTGTAAAGCAAGTTGTTCCAATGCCTAAATAGGAAAACCGCCGGCCCGGGGGTCGACGGTTTGGTGGTTTGTATAGGCCAGAGATGCAGGGTATTGGCCAGAGATCCGTTGGGTCTGACTGCATGGGGTCGTTTGCATTGCCTGGCGTGTCTGGCGGGTGCGTCTGGAGAGGCACAGTTAGTGGGTGCAGTCAACAGACGATCAGCGGACGGTGATGATGAGGTGGGCGTAGCCGGCTAAGGAGTGGCGGCGGGTGCGTTCGGCGCGGAGGATCAGGTGGTATTCGTCGCGGGCGGTGGCAGTGGACGGTACTGTAAAAATTACGGTGGCAGAACTGCCGGTGACGGGACTGCCGGTGACGGGACTGCCGGTGGCGGAACTGTCAGTGACGGGACTGCCGGTGGCGGAACTGCCAGTGACGGGACTGTCGGTGACGAGACTGCCATTTGGGGGTGCGGCGGGACCACTTGAGGACTCATCACTGGGCGGCGCACTGGGGCCGGTTACCTGGACGTCTGCCGGAGAGGCGGAGAGGTCCGGGTCGAGGCGGGCGGAATACGTCAGGGGTGTGCCGTCGTCGTTGAGGCAGACGGGATGGACGGTGACGGATGTACCGGGCGCTGCCTGGAAGTCCAGGCCCTCCGGGAGGTGAAGGACCGGGAGGTGCTCCGCGTCAGCCGGCGGGCAGACACACCAGTCCGCGCGGGCGGCGAAGTCGTTTTGGATGTCTGCCACGTAGCGCCACATGGATTCGGTGCGGACGGTTTCGCCGTGCGCGTCCGTGTAGTCGGCTTCCGTGACGTCCCAGTAGTTGAGCGGTTCGCCTTTGGTGTTGACCTGGGCCGGGTCCTTTTCGTACCGGCCGGCCAGGCCGCCGTAGCGGAAATTCTCCAGCGTGCGGAGACCGCGGGGCAGCAGACAGAAGAACGTGGGCGAATCTCCTTCGGAGAGGAAGTCATGCTGGTCGTAGTCCGGCAGGCCAAACTGTTTGCCGAACCAGACGTTGTTGATGTCCGGGTTGGCGCCGAACTGGCCGATCTCCCCTTCGCCTTCGTAGTACTTGCCGTCCAGCCAGGTGGCGTAGCCCTCCAGCAGAGGGCCTTTGCCGACGAGCAGATTTTTCGTCATGAAGTCCGCGGTCAGGGAGTCTTTGCTGGGGCCCTCCGGCATGGTCCGCCACGGGTAGGCGTAGCTGCCCATCTGCAGAGTCTTGACGAACTGCATGTCCGGCCAGACTTCAGCAATATAAGTGCGATACGTCTCATCCTGTTCGCCGCAGGCGGTCAGGATGACTTTTTTCATAATTCTGTTGCGGAGTTCGTCCCAGCCGGGCTGGTCCTTATACTCCGACTCGATATCCATCAGGGCACGGGCAATGGTATTGGTGCCGCCCCAGACCTGAAGATACAGCGGGCGCGGGTCGTCGTCCAGGATGCGGGCCTTGATGAGTTCCGAGCCGGCGGTCGGCGCAGCCACTTCGCCCGCGTAGCCGATGTTGCCCACGCAGGTGATGCTGCGCAGGTAGTCCGGAGGCGGGAACTCCGGATCCACGGCGCGCAGGTTGGGGTACACCGCTTCGTAGTCGTCGAGTTCGCGGAACATCCAGTCCGTGCCCGTCCAGCGGAAGGGCTGGTCGTACGGAGCACTTTCGTCCGCGAAGTCGTCGTCCGGGCGCTTCTCCCGCTTCACACGCACCGCGCCTTCCATGCCGATCCAGTGGAAGATGGACGATGTCTGGACAATGCCCTGCACCTCCACCTCATTGGTGTGGAGCAGGAAGTGCCGCAGGGAGTTCTGGTCGTCCACTTCGGCGTCCTGGGTGACGATCGTCCGAATCTTCGGCGTGCCGACCCACTGGTAGGCAATGCGCGGCTCGTGGTCCCGGCAATAGATGGTGCCGGTACGGGTAAAGCCGTTGCGCTCGATCAGGTGCTGCATGATTTTGTTGTCCTCATGCGTGTCGATGCGGATATTATGGATGCCGCGCGCCGCCAGCTGCCGCTTGGACCAGGCAATGGCGGTGTCCATGACACCACCGACTTTGCCGTCCCCGGCAATTCGGTGGATGGTGCCGTATGGTTCCTCGTTGAGCCACGAGCCGTCCTCGATTTCCTGATACGTGGGCTCATCCCCCGTAACCAGGACGAAGACGCCGTGGACGCCGGACTCATCTTCCAGAACGGTGTTGAGTCCGGTGGAAATGTCATTATCCACCATCTCCACGGCCGGCCAGCTGTCCCGCCACTGGGTGGGATTGCCGTTGGCCGCCATGAACTGGCGGGCGTGTTCGTAGATGTCCAAAATAACCGCCCGGTCAGAAGGGATTGCCGGGCGCACGGTCAAAAGACTCATTCTTTACTCCATAAATAGCAATAGGCCTGCGTACGGGCCGCGAAGTGCTGGGTTTTCAGCAGTTCACGCACTTCCTCTTTGGTGTACCAGCCGGCCTCGATTTCCTCGTCGGCGGAGTCGCTGGGCTGGATGGTGCCTGCGGCCTTACCGACGATGCAGATGTTCTTCTCGTTGGAGAACCCGACGGCACTGTAACTGACGTTCATGGTGTCGTCGATGGAGACAATGTCCAGACCGGTCTCCTCATGCAGTTCGCGGCGGGCAGCCTCTTCCGGGGTTTCGCGGCGGTCGATGAGACCGGCCGGGAAGTTGTACACCCAGGTGGCCGTGGCCAGGCGGAACTCCTTGTTGATGAGGATGTGTTCGCCGGATTCGTCCGTCATGATCAGGATGACGGAGTCCACCTTGCTGTTGGCCACGTCGTCCAGCGTCCGAAGGCCGTGGTCCCGGCTGATCATCTCATACAGCTTGATGTCTCCGTTGGCATTGATGTATTCAATGTCATAGCGGTCAATAAAGCGGCCGCTGTAGACCTTACGCATGGTGCGAAATTCCATAAGTTGCTCCTTAGTAGTCGACTTTCAACAGGTCCGGGGATTCAATGACGTGGGACGGCTCCCCGTTTTCGCCGAGCGCGTAATTGGTGAAGACCACGTCGTCAATGGAGTCCCCGTTGATGGTGATGACCCCGTATTCCCCGTTGATGACCGCACTGGGATTGAAGAGGTGCACTTTGGCGAACCGGCGGTAGAACGGGTGGTGCGTGTGGCCGAAGAGGCCGATGTCACACCGGGAGAACATGCAGCGCGTCAGGAAGTTTTCAATGCCGTGCTTGCAGCGCTCGTTATACCCGTGGGCAATATAAAATTTGTGACCGAAGAGCTCTTCGCCAATGAGATTTTTCGGAGCCAGGGATTCGTCGTCCACGTTGCCCCAGACCATGAGGACCGGCTTGTCGTCCAGTTCGGGGACCAGACCTTTTTCCTGCAGGTACTGGACGTCATCACAGCCGTCCCCCAGGAAGATGAAGGCGTCGAGGTCCGCGTTTTCTTTGATAATAGCTTCCAGGAGCTCGTCCTTCCCGTGGGAGTCCGAGCATACGAGAATTTTCATGTGGGTGGATTCTCCTTTACCGTAAATAACTTGAGTTCAGGCTTCCGTGTCCTTCCGGACCAGTTTCAGAAGCGGGAACGCCACGATGCCACAGACGAGCACCATGACCATGGTGGCAAAATAGCTGCCGGTGCTGTCGTACAGCATGCCGCTGATCGTGCCGACAAAAGACGCCGGGAGCAGGTTCAGGACGGCGATCTGGAAGTTGACCGAATAGTACTTCGAGCCGTAGAAGTCCCGGGTGACGGAGGCGCACATGGTGGGCGCACCGCCGTTGGAGATGCCAATGACAATATAGCCGACGATCATCAGGGCGAGCGAGCGCAGAAGGAACGCCACCATCAGGATGATGCCGCCGACCAGGCACGTGGCCGCAATGAAGAGCAGGGTCTTCTTCCATTTGATGCGGTCGAAGCAGTAGCCATACAGGATGCGGCCGAGACCGTTGAAGATGGAGATGAGGCCGGCAATGACGGCCAGCACGGTGCCGCTCAGGGTCGGGTCAATAGACGCCGCGACCGGTTTGGCCTGCGAAATGATGGCCAGGCCTGCGGCCGAAATGAAGATGACCCAGAGGAAGAAGCTCCAGAAGGAGACCTTCTTCACCATGACGCGGGGTGGGACGTCATACTGGTCGACCTTCACGGAGGTTTCCGCGGCAGCCTGCTTCGGCGCCGCCTCTTCCGGCGCCTTGATGAGCAGGGCGCCCAGCAGCATGATGACGGCCACGGCCACAGCCATGGCGGTATACGCGCCGCGCCAGCCCATGGAGGGCGTCATTTTCATGAAGAGCGAGCCCAACACCAACGTGCTGAAGCCGAAGCCCATCAGAAGCACACCGGAGATCAGCGCCGGGTGGTTCGGGAACCAGCGCGGCACGGTAACCATGACCGCGTTGTACGCGAAGCCGGCGCCAAAGCCCATCAGGACGCCATAGCCCAGATACAGGAGGGCAACCCCCTGCATGCGGGACGTCACGAAGAAGCCCAGAGCCAGCAGCACGGCCGCGGCCAGCATCCGCCAGCGAGGCGACACTTTTCCGGCAATCAGGCCGGAGACAAAGCCGCCGAGGCAGAAGCAGATCAACGTCAGGGTGAACGTCGTGGACAGAGCGCCCTGGGAGATCTGCGTGAACTCCTCCGCAATGGGCGCCGACAAAATGCTCCACGCATAAATGGTGCCCGCGAACAACAGAATCAGTGTGCCTAAAACAGCATAGACCATTTTCTTCGCCTTCATAAGTCTTCTCCTTTACTACAGCAATTTCCATCATTCTACCACACCTGTTCAATTCCCGAAAGTAACCTGAAGCACAAACGAAACGACCGCCGGTCCCCCGGTGGTCGTTTTCGTATTCTCAGGCAACCGAAAGATGCTTTTCCCAAAACATTGTGTTAGAATGTATTTTGGTTAGCTTTTGCTAACCAATTTGTAAAGAAGAAGGAGCTATGATGCGTATTCTTGTGTATGGAGCCGGCGTCCTGGGCTCCAGCCTGGCCCACCACTTCTTTGCGGCCGGAAAAGACGTGACGTTGCTGGCCCGCGGGACTTACGGAGATGACTGCCCTCTCCGACGAATTTGATAAAATCCGGGCCCTGGGGAATACCGAGACTCTAGCCCTGAGCGATTTGGAGGAACGATTTCATGAATGTATCCATTAACGGCGTGCCCGAGACCATGCTCATGCCCCTCTTTGCACGAGCCATCTGCACGAAAAAGACCCCGGAGGTCTTCTCGGACCCCGAGGCGCTGAACATCATCGAGAAACTCGACTACAACTTTGACAACGCGGAAAAAGACTACGCCATGAACAGCGGCACCATTGCCCGCTCCATCGTCTTTGATGACCTGGCGAAACAGTACATCGCCGCCCACCCGGACTGCAATGTCGTCAACATCGCCTGCGGACTGGACGCGCGCTTCCTCCGCGTGGACAATGGGCAGCTCCACTGGTATGACCTCGACCTGCCCGAGAGCATTGAGGTGCGAAAGCAGCTTGTCCCCGAACGCGACCGTGTCACCATGATCGCCTGTGACGCCACAGACCCAGCCTGGGCCGAACAGATCGAAGCCAAAGAAAAACCCACCCTTGTCATTGTGGAAGGCCTCTCCATGTACCTCACCGCCGACCAGAACAAAGCGATCCTCAAAACCATTGCCGACAACTTCCCCAAAGCGGAAGTCCTGTACGAATGTGTTTCGGATATTTGGGTCCACCAGGAGAAGGTGGAGAAATCCATCTCCAAGACGGGTTCGAAATTTCTCTGGGGCATCAGGACAGCGGACGACATCGCCGCACTGGAGCCCCGCCTGAAAGTCGTGGAAAACGCCAACATCATCCCAGGCATGGAAGCCCAGTTCGGCTACTACAAATTCCTCGGCAAGCTGAAGCTCATCAAGCGCATCACCCAGCGAATCGGGGTGCTCAGTACAGAATAAACAAGAAAGTCTCTTCGGCGGCGCCGGAGAGACTTTTTCAATTACAGCATCATTTTAGATATGCCTTTCGGAGACGTTCCCGTTTGTCCTCCGTCATACCGAGCTGTTCGGTGAGGAAGGAGTCAAGGGAACCATAGTTTCGGTCGATGGTGGAAAGGGCGTGTTCGAGCCATTCCTTTTTGACACCGCTGTCCAGGCTGAGGTCGTAGGCGATTTTTGGGCTTTTCACCACCGTCAGAAGCTTCGCGTAGTTTGCGCGCATGAGCTTGGCGTTGTATTTGTTGGTGAGGAGGTAGTCCTCCATGATCGTATCGCGGTCAACACCGAGGATAGTGAGGATCAGGGCAGCAGCGATTCCCGTACGGTCTTTGCCGTCCACGCAGTGCCAGAGCACGGTCTTGCCATTGGCCTCCAGCAGTTCCTCAAACATATTCTTGTATGCCTTGATGGAGATTGGATCCGTCACAAGGGCATGGTACTGGTTCATCATGAAGGTGTTCATCATGCCGACCCCGACCGCTTTCATGAGTGCCCGCACATCCGCCCGG
>Ga0181612_181156_pt1 | contig 19328 bp, 10 predicted proteins | sample HoacroProtozoa21_FD_119630 | JGI IMG/M metagenome (GOLD analysis project Ga0181612, IMG submission 119630) | Hoatzin crop microbial communities from Cojedes, Venezuel. Combined Assembly of Gp0051906, Gp0051904, Gp0051908 | reverse complement strand
CACAGGATCCCTGGGGAAAAGAGATGGTTTCCTATCTCTGGAGATGTCCCTATCGCGTTTACATGGCTGAAGAAGAAAAGCGGGAGATGGCTGTTCGTCGTAACGAAGATATTGCAACGGTATGTAGGCGTCTGATAGCCCCTATGTGAAGATCCCCAAAGAGCTTCTCATTTTGTTGTTTAGTTGCGTTTTGGGGGTTTTTTTCTATTTTATTTATGTGGATTATTTGTTTTTTTGCTTAAAATATCGCACCCTGCTGCCATCAGCGGGAGGTTTGCTGATGAGTCTGATGGAATTCTGGAAATGCAAAAAAGCTGGATTCTGAAATGTTACATTTTACGTTGTTTTTAAAAGAAGCCCTCCTGCCAGCAGAGCTTTGATCAGTGGCTTGGCTTTGGCCATGAACCCCCGACAGCCGGGGCTGCCCGAGGGGCCGTGCCGGCTGGCTCCCTTCCCACACGGCTCAGCTCCGTCTTTCCGGGCAGGCCGAGCTGGGCTGGGCTGGGCTGCACTGGCTTCTGCGCAAGCCGGTGGCTGGATCTGGCGTAAGGGAAGGTGGATCTGGCAAGAGTCGTGCTGCGGTGCTAGCTGAAGAGAGCTGTGCTTGGTGAGAAGCTGCTGGCTTACAGATAGAAGAGCTGGGAAAGCCAGACAGGTTGGCGTAGCTCCTGCCAGCACTGCCAGGTTGTTTGGCTCCCCTGTATCCAGTAATCGCTGCTTAAACATTGAGAGTCAAGAGTAGCATACTGGCTAAACCCATTAATAATGCAGGTTCTCACCTTGAGAACTCCTTGTCCATTTGACATCTGAATTTTCTTCGTGTGTGTGTACTTCAGGAAACAGCAGAAGGTACTGCTGTCATTCCCTGTGTCATGGAGACCCTTCCTGGGACCGTGTCTAATCTGTGGGTCCGTCCTTGTTTGAGCTCTGCTGCTGGTCTTTAGCTCCAGACCTAGTTAGGAAACATGGCCCTTCTCCCTTTGTGGGAGGCCGAGGCACTGGCCGCTCTCGGGGAGGTGCGGATGCTCCCCCTGGGCAGCCTGAAGTGCACCGCTGTCTCAAGGAGAGTACGTTTGGGTTTGCGGGCAACGCTAATGCTTACAGCTTTTGAGTTCTTGTTTCTGCAACACGCAGTGGATGGCGTGGATTTTGGTGGCAGCAAGTAGCTGATTTTCTTTTTCCCGTGCCAAAGCACTGGGAAGACAATATCTGAATTTTGTAGTAGTGGGAACAGGGTGGGCTTTTATCTGTTTCAGATGCGCAATTGAGACGCCGTGTCAGGCAGCGAAGTGCAGCGGGGTTTAATCCAGGTATGAGTACGTAGGGACTGGAAATGCCCCCGCAAACAGGGCTCCTGCTACAGAGCCCACCTAGTTTCTCGTATCCCACATCTGATTTCAGGATATATTAGCCTGTGTTGTAATAGTTTGGTATTTAAGCCTTTGTAGAGATGACATGAAGGAACACCATGCTTGTATAATATTTAGCTGGTCAGTGGCAGGGGGGTGCAGTGTTTTTAAAGGCCATACTCCAGCAGCATCCCTAGGGAGAAGCTGTAACACATCAGACAATGGTTGGAGATAATCTGTAAACAGAAATCTGAGATAGTGCAGGCAGGCAGAACAGGTAGGAAATAATTAGGTGCTCCCGAGCTCCTTGGGATAACGACAAAACAGAAGAGAGGAGAAAAAGAGAGTTTTTTTTAAAAAAAAAGGTAATTGGAGTGCTGTGAGGCAATGCAAAAGCCCAATGGGGAGAAAGTGAGTTTGTGTCCAAATGTGCATATGCAGTGATTGTTTTCTTTCATGTGTTTTGCTCCAGAGCTTTTATTTGTGCCCCATGTTCTTGTCCCTGATAGCCTGTCCTGCTTTTGGAGGGGGATGAAGGAGGATTTGGTCAGCAACAGTTGACAGTTGTTATTTAACTGTTGTTAAGTTTACATAGAACAGGGTACAGTGGAAATTAGGGGCAGTTGTGAAGGGGAAAATTATAATTGTGTCTTGGTATAATGGTGCATTAATGCTGAGCTGGATGACTATGAATTTCACAGATTTGGTGTTGATAGTAGTAAAAGTATGGAAATATTTCATGCCTGAATTTCCTATCAAGACGAACTGGAGAAGACAGTTTTTCCAGATGTCTTGTAAATGCAAATTTGTTGCTTTTCATAATATTGCTGTTGTAGTGTGATCACAGAAGATCAGGGCAAAGCTACAGTTCCTGGTAAAAAGGTATTTAAAGCAGACTTCTATCCGAGAGAAACTGATTGCATGCTCTCTGTAGCCCTTGCGTGTGGCTCCCATCGTTGCAGTTTCTTGCGTAAGCCTTGCACACACTTGTTTCGTTTTTTGCTACGATGTTTATTTTCCCCAAAATTCCTTTTTGGCTCTTTTCACATCAGGCTCTGCTTCTGAGCGAAGGAAGTCGCAGACTGACACCTCATAGCCCAGGTCCTGCTGCAGCAGTGTTTGCTGTGGAGATGTATTTCTGGGAACCCAGGGAGCTCTCGGCTCCAGCAGGCTGCAGGATGCAGGGAAAGCAAAGTGTTTAATCCATCCTAATATGCTAGTGGTGTACTGAGTGCACCTGTTTTGGGCCCAGCATCCCGTTTCACATGAAAGCTTCCTTTCTTTATGCTTCTGAGAAGGAAAGCGGTGGGGTTGTCCCCTGGCGTTCCTGGGAGCTGGCCAAGCCAGGAGACAGGGCTACAGGCAGAATGGAGGCAGGGGGGGATGCCTGCCTCAGGTGAAACCCATGCAGATCTATTTTTAATCCATCTCAGAGAGAAGGGTAGTAGGAAGGAAGCTGAAAGGAGTTTCTAGGAAAAGGGCTAAATTGTAAACTGTTCCCCTTTTGAAAGCTGGAGGATATTGAGGTTGTGACCTGACACATGATCCCAGAGAGGACTCAACTCACGATGTTGTCCTTTCCTCCTTGTGAGGTCTTAAATGCTTATTATGAAGAGGAAGCATAGATTTCTTCACTAAGAAATCACATGGTGATTCTGGGGCTTCCAAAGAAGTTGGTCTAGTTATTTTATTGGATCCCGGCTACAAGTGTTGGAAGTGCTGTGCAGAAGGTGTAAGAGCTCTCATAGCTGCTGAAAGCGTGTACGTGTTGTTCCAGACTGAAGTGGGACGAAGTTTAGCAGTTATTTCCAGTGTCCTCTTCACTTCCTGAGTGCGAAGGGGGCTTGGAGCAGTGCCCTGATTTTGCTGAGGGCGGCAAGCCTTGTCTGCCTCCATGGTGGACACCGTGGTCTCCGCACATCCTCTCCATCAGCGGTCCCTGCCCGGGTAGTAGGGGCACATTCCCTGGGTACTGACGGTGCGGGGGGAAATATTGGCAGAGTGCCTACAGCTGCACCACGCTGGTGTGGTTTTGCGTCGGGAATGTGAGGGGTGGTGGGATTCTCACCAGCAGACGTCTGGATGAGGGAAGCCGGGCTGGTGCCGGGTCGCGGTGCTGGGGCGCCCGGGGGAAACCGATGCCCCGTGCTGCCAGGACCTGCATGCTGCGGGATGTAAGTCAGGCTGTCGGTGCGTCCCAGTGGGGCTGAACACGGTCACCACCGTGGCAACTCCCAGAGGGACAGGCTGCACGGTCGTGGATGAGTATCACGGACCTACTGAGGTATGGTCTCTGCTGCCCGTCTCTGGTGCTTCCTCCCACCCGTCCCCTTCTATATAAAAGTCAGCCCCCGCTGCTGAGCGGTGCCCTGGCAGGCTTCACCACCGACTTTCCGCTTTTCAGATGCGCAATTACATTTTTCAGATGGTGGCGGTACGTTCTGCTGTTTCCTCCCGTGGGCAGCCCAGCTGCTCTCTCTGCCTTCGTTGAAGGTGTGGGTTTCAGGCCAGGCAGCAGAGTTGGTAATTTCCCTTCTCCTGTGGCTTTTCTTTCATTTCAGGCATCTTATCTTATAGGACACTGAGGTCAGCGTTACTAATATTAGAACATTTTCCAAGCTCTCATTTAACAGACCTTCAAAATTAGGCAAATAAAGGATATGTAATGAATAAATCAGGCCATCACAAAAGGCTTGATAAATGGGCAGTAGCCCAGTGCAGTCGAACGTGAACGCTACAGGAATTCAGGAAAATGCTACCTCTCTTCATAGGTATATTTCCAGATGATATTTCAAAAAGAGTTTTTTTTTTTCTCCGTAGGATTTTTTTTTTATTGTGAGGACCAGAAGGATCCTGAACTGAAATCTGCTCAAACCCCATAAAAATACTTGTCCATACATGTAATGAACTGGTCTCTGCTTTCAGCCTTCCATTTTGTGTATATTTTGTAATTATTTGTGGTCCAGCTGTTATTGCTCTGTATAAATAAGAAACGAGTGAAATAAATGGAATGGAGTTTCTCATCAGATACCCTCCAGAATGTGTTTGGTTGTTCTTGCATGTGCCATCTGTTTTTAACAAGAAGGGCTTGGATTAATCAGCCATAACAACTGGTTTAGCAATATTGTATTTTCTAAATAGATTGGTATGAAAAGTATGATTATATTTGGCATGAAAAGCTGGTAGATCTTATTCCTGTATATGTGGCTTTTTATTTTTTTACAAAGGGGAGCAATGTTTTTTCCTCTGAAGAATGTCACTATTGCTGGAGAAACATACTAAGGAGGTGAATTGTGTTTCGTCAGGCATCCTAAAAATCTCAGACTCCCTGTCAAGGCAACTCCATGCCATTCCTGAAAAAGTTCCTAGAGCACTCCTGTGTCGTATAATTTATATACAAATCATCACACAATTGTTTCCATATCTTTAGAGTTTGTAGTTGGACGTTGCTTTTTTCCAGTATTTCATGTTTTATTATTGCTACCCCTTAGCTTTCAGAGATGATGTTAATTTATTTACACTCTTTCTAAACTCAGCTTGAAGCAGATGAGACCCATATGTGAGCTAACAATTCTAGATACAGGCCGTGGAAGAGATCTGAACGCTTGTTTCCCTTTTCTCATTCTCCTGTGAACCCACATTGAGTATTTTTGCATGATTCATCATATTAGATAAAATAACCAATTCACTAAGAAGTAGTTCATTTGTGTTAGAGAGTTTGGTTGAACATGAAATAAAAATGAAGTACACCTTTAGTGAGTAATTCCAGCTGGATAAACAAGGAGACACACTATTGAAAAGTCAAGGCATTTGACATCTTAGAATGTTTCCTTATTCACTTCACAACACAAAAACCACTGGACACTGAATATAAATATGCTTTTCTTTTAAAAAGAGTGAAAAGCAGCCCCTAACCTCCTACACGAAGGAACAGAGAAGTATAAGGTGATGAACTGTTTGTTTTCATTTATAGTGTTATTAGTGCTGGGCATCTTCTTGGAAGAAAACCAAAACAGGTTCTGTAGAAGAAAATTGTATTTTCTGCAATTTTTCAGTTTTCAGATTGATTCAGAAAAATCAGTTTATGGCATGATATAACAATATACTTTGCTTCGCAATGCCATATGGTATCAGAATTATATTGCTCTTATCCCTTTAAGTATATGTATAATAAATAATATATACATAAACAGAAACTGTTTAACGTGCTAAATCCTTATGCCTTGTTGTTGTTCGTTGTAAGGCAGTGTCTGTCTCTTCTGTAAGCTGGCACGCAGGACAGGGCCCCCTCAGAGGCTTGCCTGCCTTGACGTGCAGACACATTGACAACTTGCTGGCACACCTGCAGTGCACGCCGGTAATGGAATATGCAATTTTTTTATACATCCGCTATGCATTCTGGATAATTACATTGCTGTTCCTGCCTGCGATTTCTGAGGACTGAAGGGTCTTGTGAGATCGTTCTGGTTTGATAAACACTGTTGAAAGTTTAAATGTACAGTTAGAGTAGATTTTGAGAGAATTATAGAAACAAATGTGTTTTAAATTGGATAAATACATCTATGTTGAAAGAAATTTCAATTTGACACTATTTTGTAATTTAGTAGTATTTTATTGTTATGGCTTCTCATCGTCTCATTTTAGATGTGAATTGTAACACAAATACATGTCAGCTGTGAATGTTCTGGGGTTTGAGGTCCTGTTTGAATCTAGTCAGGGTGTAGTAGTTTTACTGTACAGGTAAAATGAAAAGCGCGTGGTTTGAGACTTCAGCGATCTGCATGTGGATGGCTTGTTGCCGTCAGTACAGCTTCATGGATGTGCTGTTTGCAGGATGCACTCCATGCACTGAAATATGGAAGTGCTGGGAAAAATGTGTTTACACAGAACAGAAATAGAAAAGGAGTGTATTCATAGCTTCTGCTGGAGAAAGAAAACAAACCATTTGTGTACTGATAAAAGGACTAGGTTGCATGATAGTAACAGTAATTTCTGTGTTAAATCTCATTGCACTCAGAATGCACCCAGGTTAATTTTCTCTTTAACATGTAGAGTGAGTAAGATTTTTTTTGAAGGGTGAGAAAACATGGCCCTAATCTTACCATAACAAATCAGCATACTGTATATGCATATCCCACCCCCCAGTATATAAGTACATATGTATACACATACTCAACCTTACAAAATATTGAAAATCCTATTGAAGCTAATGCTTCTGACTACTGAGCTAGCCTAGAAGCAGTGTTATTCTGATGTTTCATTATTAGAGAAACGGCATGGGATCATTCAAAACCCATCTGCAGGCTCCTACTGCAAGTGAGAAGGGGAATACACTCAGGAGGGTGTAAGCAATTTGTTCTCACTTTACAATTTCCATGTCATTGAGTGCTTTATTTTGCAACCTTAAATTTCTCTTCTCAGGGTTTTTTCCAAGAGAAGTAAAAGCAAGTTTTAAAACAAAATCTTTAATCCACGTGGTAAGAATTAAGTTAAATCCAAATGACAAAATTGAGAACCTCTGTACCATATTCATTTTAATGCTTCAGCGTTTCTGACAAGCTATGAAGAAATAAACCTTTGCAGGTTATAGGTTATTATTAAAAGCTATTCTTTGTTCAAAATGCACAGTCAGTATTTAAAAACAGCAAATCACATGCAGTACGAAAAGCCAGATTTTTCACCTTTATCCTTTTCTTCTACATGCTAGGGCTTTTCAGAGATACAGCAGCCAAAATCAATTTGTACGAGGTCAAATGTATCTTCGGATCCGCCGCTTCTGAAGCATGACCAATTGTTCCTCCTCTAAAAATCCAGCAGCAGCCCTGATGAGAGGGGGACCGAGCCGTGTATCGGACGCCTCAGACGCCGTGCTGCTCTCTGAGACGAGAAGTTCACCACAGCAACCCTGGGGCAAGGCGAGGCGGCTGCGGCTCAGCCGCAGGTTTGCTTTTGCTCCCCGCTCTGGGAGATGCGGTGTGCCGGTGCCGTTTCCATCCCAGCCCCAGGGCCGCCCGCCTCTGCGCCCTGTGCCCCCGCGCCCGGGGCAGCGCTGCTTTTCGTTGGAAGAAGTGAAGATTTGTGGTGCTCAGTTGGCCGTTCTCCTCTGTGCATCGCTGCACTGAGCTCCCACGAGCTGGTCTGGTTGGTCCCGCTCTAGGTCTGAGGTGGGTCGGTGCCTTGCCAGTGGGTTTAAAGGTGAATCTTCACTCCAGTGCCCTTCCTAGTTCTGTTTCATATTTCCTAGGAACCAGTGCATGCTGCCAGTTTGCTTTTTCGCCCCTTTTGCTGGAGCTGACGGCCTTCTGTTGCATCTTGGGCAGGGCAGAGTTCAAGTGATCTCTCCTCCTGGCGATGCTGGCAGCGGGCGGAGGGCATGTGGGTGCGTACGAAGGGACTCAAGCCCCTCTCGCTCCCCCTTCTGCTGGCCGAGGCACAGATGGGTGGGGTCTGTGTCCTGGGCTGCTTACAGCTGCATATTGACTCTGAGCCTTATAGAGTTCGAAGCAAGATTTTCTAAAATCGGTTACCTAAGTAGTTTGACGATGCCCATCTCTGTTGCATTCGTTTTACTGTCGCTAGGACGGTGTAAATTGGGTGAGATCACTGCTTGTGTACATACAAGGGAAGCTAGTTAAGAAAGAAAACCACCAGTAGCATTTCTCTGGAGGAGCTGACAGAAAAGGAACATTTCATGATCTGCTTGGCACTCATCACTTCCATATTCCTAAACTCCTGGTTTTATTAATTTACATGTTAATTTTTTACTTCGGTACTGATTATGCTCTAATTTTAGTTCCTGCTTCTCTTTTTAATGCCAGTTCTTGCTCTTAACCATGTTTGACGCATGATTATCCCGTTTCAAAGAGAAGTTCCCATCGCTGTCCCGAAATGAAATGTGTTGGCTGTGTAGTTCGGGAGGCTTCACGGGTGAATAACGGCGAAGGTCAAAGATCCTCACATATCTGGCAGTCTTTGCAGCAAATTAAGTGTTTCTTGGAGATGGTGCTATTTTTGTTTAGTGTCAGATATTCAGCCTGTTAATATCATGCTCTGTTTACAGAGACTGTTGTCTTTCCTTCTCTGTACAAAAGCAACTTCCTTTCTGTCTCATCTGTTTCCACCATCACCATCTCCGGGATGGAGGCAAATTTCGTCATGACTGTGAATAATAAGGAGATGAGTAACTAAACCGCCCAGAGAGAAAACAGGGGAGAAGAGCGGTGAGGAGCCTGATGCCCTTGCCCTGGCGGGGCTGGGCAGTGGAGGAGGAGGGCTGGGGAGAGGGTGGCAGCAGAAGTGGCACGGCGAGGGACCGCTGCCAACGGGGCAGCCGCTAATGGCACATGGGCTCATTTCTCACTGTGCTGTTTATGGGGCTGTAACAGGCTGTAACAGGAGTTAATGTATGGGTGCAGGCACGGGCACCGTGGCCGGGAGGTGTTAATGTGGGCAGCAGGGTCCCTGTCCGAATGTAAAACATGACCTGTGGGTCTCTCCAGCCTGTGCTTGGCACCAGCAGGTCCTTCGCCATTGTCCTAGGGCTTCCCCTCACAGTGGGGCATTTGTGACCTACTTCAGAGAAAAATAACGAAAATATCTCGATTCTTGCACCTTTTGCAGTGAAGTATTTAAAACTCTGAAGTAGTTCTTCACATAAATTGTAAATCATTCGGTTACAGGCCGTGTGAGCTGGTCCTACAAGCTGTGGTGTTTATAAATCACCATTTGAGGAGATGAGCTTTTCTCAGCCAAAATAAAATTGTTCTCCAGGAAGAGCACAGCTCAGGGGACACTTGCTCCTCTTCGTGTGCCTCTCAGTTCAGCTTCCAGAGAAGGGCCAGCACAGGAAGGACCAGCATCTGAGACCATCAGGGCAGCAGCGCATGTCGTAGGCTTCCAAAATCTGCTTAGCTTCCCAGGTAAAAAAGTGTGCATGACTGGTCTTGCACACTGACCGACATCTTGAACCGAGTAGTTTCACTGAAGCCAATGACATGTCAAAAACCTGATGCTTTTCTGCTAACTCTTTGCAGGATTCAGGGCTGCCTCTGGGCCGCTCCTTTCCTGTGCAGACACACGTGCGCTGCACATGTCCTTGTGGTCTGCTAGGCTGTCCCATGTGATGAAAAGTGATGTAGCATTACCAGCGCGGATTAGGATTGTTCTTCTGTAAGAACTGACTGCCTTGTGCTGTAGTTGAGTACAGACACCCTCACTTTGTGATGCTCGGTCTCCAGATGTGCGGTGTTGTAATGACACTCTAAATGGCAATAATTAACACTAGAAGTAGGATGCAGAAAATTATTTTCTAAAGGGCATTTCAAATTTTGGAGGCAGTGTTCCCACAGAACAGGTTTTAAATAATTATAGCAGTGGCATATAGCAAGTTTTAAATAGAAATCGGAGGGGCTCCTCAGGCTGTCATGAGATCTGGGAGCCTGATTTTTGGTTTCCCATGTACACAGCTGGCCTACCAGCCTAGGAGCTGTCAAGGAGGTAAGAGGGGCTTGGGAAAACAGACTGATTTCTGGTGAAGTGTTTCATACTCAAAGACCCACTCACCACTGCTGCCCAAGAAGTTTTTAGCAATGGTGGTGGTGGAGTCTCGGAGTTTGTTTTTTTTCTATGTTCCTACATGTGGGTTAACAAAATGTAGGTGAAAAGATAACGAAGAATAGAGGTACTATTGCTTTATTGTGCTATTCCTCTTTTTCCTCTGTTCCTCTGACAGTGTTCAGACACCGTATCATATAAGGGATATAACATTTTAGTTTCTTCCCTACTAAGTGAAAGAGTTAAGTTTAGGGCTAGGTTATGTCTGTGGATTGTGCAAAGTGCCCGCAATGCCCTTGTGAATTTGGCTGACAGATTTAATGTTGCGTGCATACCACAGTGACAGATGCACCAGAGTAACCTGGGCAGACGTATGTGTGTGCCAGCGGCACCTGCCCCTGCAGCTACGGGGTATGGGGATGGGCAGTTAGTTTTCTGGTGCATTTATTCAGTTGCTTTTTCATCCCCTGATGTTGCTTTAGTTTCAGCTTTCAAGTTTTAGAAACCACTGTGGAGGAGGCAAGTTAGGAAAATACGGCTTGATTCAGGGGAAAGGTATTGAACAGGTGACTGACTTCGCTGAACCATGGCATTGTCTCTGTCTGCCCCTTCCTCCTTTCTTCTCTTCAGATGGTGACAAATTCGGAGGGACGACACCATCCAGACCTCCATGATGTGTCGGTGTTGCTGTGATCCTGCTGCACTTGGGTTATTTTCCAAACCTATTTCAAGTCTGGTTTCTGTCAGTGTGTCCCAGCACTCTACATATTTCTGCCATTGTGCACACTGAACAGTGACCTTCACACTAAGTCAGGCTTCATTTTTGTTAAGCTAAGTACACCAAAGTAACGAAATGAAGCTATTTATTTTCACATTCCAGTTTCCCCAAACATGCCGTTTGTGAGAAAAATAAGCACCTTTGCAACTGAGAAAAAAAAGAGAGTAACTTTCATCCACATTGAACAAGGACATGCTATTTTTTGTTTATATACCATTTTTGACTACTGTCATAAATAGTCGAGACAATAGTACATCCATCGGAGGGTATGCAGTCAATACATCAGTCTGAATTTATATTTTCTGGGTTTGGCTGATAAAGCTTTCATACTGTTTTAGTCTTTATGCTCTGTCATGTTAATTTATTGCATCTTGCTTTCATGGTATGTGGCAGCTATCTTTAAATCTGTGTATAACTCACTTTTGCTTGCTTGCTTTCTCTGTATGCAAACCTACTCTTTTTGAACTCAGAGAACATCAGTTGCTCCTCATGCCTTGGCATCTTACGTGAGAATTTGCTCCTTATCTTTGTTCAGTAGAAAGCTTTATGATTTTGTTTTATTCATAAATATTTCAAAGGTCTTTGCTTTCCTTGCTATCTCTTTGGTTTACATAGATAAAATGCCTAAAATGAAACATTTGGCTTCTGCGAGAGTAGGGGCTCATTTGTAAACAATCCTGAGAGAGATTCACGTCCCATCGACGTGGAAGTACTCTGGGGGCTGCTGCCAGCCGTTGCTGCTGTGGGTGCCTCTTTGTTCTGGGCTGTAGCTGCAATTAAAGCTCCTGAAATGTAGTGAGGTGAACACAGCGAGCAGGGAGAGAGGCTTTGGGCTGCGAGATCGTTTTCTTCACCACACATGACAGATGAAAGCTGTTCCTGAGTGAGTGCTGCCCTGCAAAGCAGGTACCCGAGAGGGTTTTGCTTTGTGGGAAAAATAACACTTTCTAGACTGGTGCTTCACAAGCTGTGGTAGCAGAGGGACAGTGTCCGCTGATGGGAGGCACGGTCTGGCAGCTGGGGTGGGGAGCCTGTGGCACCGCGGGTGTGGAGGGGTCGGCCAAGGCTTCGCTTTGATGAGCGCATCCAGCCCACAGCTCCTGGGCGTCTGTCTGTCTCTCTGGCTCACTGGCACGCACAGCCACACTCTTTTAGTGCCACACAGCTGGAGAGACAGGACGTCGCTGGTGCCAACGCCGTGCTCCTTGGGGGTGTGTATGTATGCCCACACCACCTGCTTTTGATAGCTGTGATTTTGTTTCTTAATTGGCTGCTTACAGAGTGCAGAGCTGTGGGGATGGAGAATAAAAGAGCAGGAATTTGCTCTGTTAGATATAGAATAAATATATTTTTTATACAGAATAAAATAACCAGCTGTTCCACGAGGAGAAGAACTAACAAAGTCTGTTACTTCCCAGGTCTTTACCTCCTTCTCCTCCTCCTCAGCCGCTTCACTCAGTCCCCTGAAATTCCTGGTAGTGTTCCTCCTCTCCCACCCTGTTCAGGTACCGCACTGCCGTCCTCGGCCGGGGGCGAGCAGGCAGTGTGCCTGGCAGGACCCCGTTTGATCGCCTGGCTGGCATGTCTGCGGTGACAGGCTCGTGCCGTGCTCACATTGGGGTTTTTCCCTCTGGGAATCCCTCTGGGTGTTTGCGTTTGGGCTTCTGCTCACCAGCCAGGGATGTTACAGGGTCTGCGGGAGCGCAACGCGTCCTCTGTCAGACCTCTCTTCTTCTGTGGGCTGTGGCTGATGCTGGCCCCAAACGCGGCTGTGGGAGGACTGATGGACGGGCAGGAGAAAGGGCACTGGCCTTGCTCCCGTGGAAAACTGGCCTGAAAATGGAAGAATCTGTATCAAACCCCCTTTTCTCAGTCTTTTGTGTGCAGCCTGCCTCAAACAAAGCTGTGAAGACTTCAGGGCCAAGAGCTCTGCTCGTGTGAAAAGTGCAGAAGCTTTTGGGGCTTGCTGTCACATCGACGGTGCTAGCAATGACGGGGGTGCGTGAACAGCAGGCAAGGTTGGCTTTCTGTATGCTGATTTTAAAGGCAAACCAATAATTAGAGGTGTGGGAGTTTAGAAATTCTTGTGATTTTGTCCAATTAAAACATTTAAAATAGCCATCTCAGTGGGTTAAACAGAGTTTCTTTAGCAGGAGAGGCCTAGCAGCACATGTGGACCAACACAGTCCATGTCACTGCTGCACAAAGATCCAGGTTTCATGGGAAGATTTATTCCAGAATAACTCGGATCCTTTCTTTTTTGAAATCTTTAAAAATAATGACACACCAGTGTGCTTGAAAGTATACCGTTTCAGTTAAAATCTACAGAGAAAGCCTTTTTTTCCTATTACTTTTCAGTTCTTGGCAAAGCCTCTGAAGGAAACTACAAGTAACCATATTTGCTTGATTTAGGGAGGGGGCAGAGGTGGAAGAGAAAGCTTGGGTCATGAGTAGTATGTTTTGCCACGTTAATCATTTAGGATTTTCTCGGTTGAAAATGAGGTGTCCCGATGTTATTCTAAACATAGTGTTTTAAACATACCCAGTGGTAGGGACAAATGGATGTATTTATGCACATCTATCAAATACATATATTACGTGACCTTGCTGCAGCAAAATACTTTGCTGCTTCTTTGTGCCGAAGGGAAAAAGAGGTGGTTTGGAACCGCAGCCTGAAAATTGTCAAGTGCTGAAGATCTGAATGTAATTCTGTGGTTTTGTTCACAAAGCTTATTTTTAGATTGGCCTGTCTTCTCCTCGCTGGGGAAATAAATCACAAGTCATTTACAAACAGCAGATAAAGAATTGCAAAACTTTGGGCTGGATGCCCTCAGCACGGGCTGGTGGACTGATTCTCCCTGAAAATACTATGAACTGTCCTGATTTTCGCTGAGGAATGGCGAATCTGACTTTGACTACAAATGTATTCATCTTGCAATATGTTGGATTCAGCTGCGGAGTTTTTCAATGAGTTCTTCCTTTCTTTCCCCGTTTCTTTGGGGCTGACACCTCTTCTAAATCCTACGTGGGTGCTGCTCTGAGTTTCTGTCAGGTGAGGAGGTTCGTATACCCCGGCCGTTCCTATACATTGAGACCTGCAGCTTCGCCGTGCAGGCAAGGCGCGGGCTGGCAGCACGGGGGGTTCCCGACGGGAGGGCGCTGCTGTTAGCAGCTGGGAGCTTGTCCGGGATGGGGTACACCGCGGTTGCCTCTGGTGGGCCACAGCTCTTCCTGGATCCTTGCTTTCGAACTGGGAAGAGTCATTAAATGATCGGCTTAATCTCAAGATTATAATTACCAAGTGAAAAAACGCTTCCCCATCTTCCGCCCCCTCCACTGATGGTCCTCATTAAGGGCTGTCACTTGCCTGTAAACCAAGTGACATCCAGGACAATCTCAGAGCGGATCCAGTTGCCAAGCCATTGCGAAGCTGGCTTTTGCGTGCTTTGCGAGTTTGACTGAGTATATTTAGTAACTCCAATTGTTTCTGGTAGTGCTTTTTTGTAAGCGCCGTTGGGAATGCTGGTAAGTGTAGCTGCGCTGTTTTTAACATCCTAGCATCTCTAGCTCACGCCGGCAGCCATGGAAGCCGATAGTGTTGAGCGTGAGCCTGGGATGTTACTGGTTTGTTGTCCAGAAACTCTCACAAAATTCCTCTGGGGACAAGTCCACAAAATTATTTCAGTGAATTCCTGGATGATAATTAGCAAATGCATTTATTTCAGACTGAATGAGAAGATTAATTTCAAGGGTTTTTGTGGGGTTTTTGCCTTTTGAGTATTTTTGCACTTCATGCAAAGAACATTTTTAAACTAAAGCATTGAGGAAGCACACCGTTTCACTTCGAAAATTTTGGAGCACATCAGCTGTTTTGGAACGACTTGTGCATCAACACAGGCGTTTCAGCGGTACGAAAATGGGCAGGCGAAACGTTTTGATGCCGTGACTGCATTTGTACATGTGTGACATGCCCTGAAAAGTCTTGAGGGAGCAGTTTCGCCTTGTTTTACCCAAGTCTGGCCCCATCGGTTTGGAAGCCCGGCCCCGCTGAGCCCCACGTGAGCAGCTGCTGCCGTCGAGGGTGTTGGTTGCCGGGAAAGCCCCAGGGTGGCAGGGGTAGCGGTAGGGAGGGAGCCTGAATCTGAAAAGGTCCTGAGTCCCACATCAGCAGCTGAAGAACATGGTGGTCAAGCGTTAACTCTCTGCTGAAGTTGCGCCCAGAGTTCCTGGTGCAGAGACCTGGGCGATAAAGTGGTGTTTTGTCGCTCGTAACAGCACAGAGACGCCTCGAGCCTCCCGCGAGGCCGTTGTTCCGTGGAGGGTGAGGCTTCTGCTGCCTGTGACTTTGATGAGCAGCACGGGTCTTCCCAAATAAACCCAGACCAGAATTAGAGGTAGTTTTTGCCTTCTCGAGAACAGATGATTAGGTGTTGCCTCATGCTGCTCTGTACCTTGTCAAGGGAGTGTCAATTAAGTGACTTCAGCAGAAGATGTGTCTGTTTGATGCGAAGGAGGTTTCCTAAGGGAGATGTCTTGTTGTGTCTCAAGGAAACAGTGGTGGGAATTGCGGGAAATACTCCACAAGTAGAAAAAGAGAGCGGCACCAGCCTCTCCCCGGAGGCACAGCGTTGCCTGCCCCTCTCCCTGCCCTTCACCACTCAGAAAAGATGTAAAATCAGAGAAAGCCAACGCCAGCGTGGCTGATCAGTGCTGTAGTCTGGAAATATCAGCGTGAAGGTACTGCTGCACTTCGTCTGCATCTGCCCACTTCACTTACTTGATATTTTTCTCTTGTTCCTCAGATTGCTTCCTTTGCTGTCCTGCTCACTCTGGGAGAGGTAATTTTGGACATTATTTAAGAAAAGAGTTTAATCTGACACAGGCCAGGTCTGAGTAAATGACATTTCTGTTTGAAAACGGCTGTTAGTGCTGTTTTCTGTGGGCTGCATTTAGAGTCACAGAATCAGTTCCCTCTTACTTACTATTAGAAAACACAGCCTAAAATGTACTTCTTAGGAAATTCAACTAATGCATTTGCTTTTTATTCATTGTTGTACATGAATCTTGAACACTGCAGTCCCTGTATTGTTTTACTCTGCACGTTTGACTTCTTAACAGAAAGTTACCATCGCACTGCGCGACGTTGACACCTGCGTGCAGCTCGTACTTGAAGTGATTCAGGTAGTAACAGTGACAGGCCGGTCAGTGCTGTGCTCAGTGGTGTTGGGAGTGGGAAACTCCGTTAAAGCGAGGTATCCCTACACCTTAGTTTGGAGTTCTATCAGTAGCAGCGGCATCAGCTTCCAGTTAATGGGCTCAGAAGGTCACCGGCAGAGCGAGCTGGGGTGAGTGTCACCTTCCAGACCAGCCAGGAGCAGCAGCACTCCTTGCTCCTGGGAAGAGCCCTGTCCTTCAGGATGCCACTGGAATTCTCTTTTCCCTCCTCCGTCTTACTTAACAGCTTCATGATGGTGCTTATAGGTAAACTTTAACTCGTAAGGTGTTCCTCCACCAGCTGCTGTTGCTGAAAGGGCACAGGTTTAGACCTGCCATAGGTAGATTTTTGTTCTTAAAATGCCCTTTCCAGTTTGGTAGAGAAAAATGCATGTTCATCTTGTGGGAAAGTGAATTAATTTCTGGGGTGACCCTAGCACTGAGAGGGACAGTTGGGGTTCCTGGGTGTTTGGTGCCAGTTGAGGGGACCTAGGCTGTCCCACCTGTTGGCTGTCTGGCACAGGGCCGGTGTCACTCTGCTAGCTCCCCGTGAAGCCTCAGATACCCTAAAGCGCCTTTGAGGTGGCACTAGATGTTTGTGCTTAGGCCCCTGGGTCCCTTCCAAAATGTCTGCACACTCCCCAGAGAGCTGGGTGTTTCAGTGCCTCCGATTCCTATGAGAACACCTTGTTAACGGGGAGGAGGAAGATTAAAGTAAGATAGGATTATTTGGGAAAATTTAGGTTCTTGACTACAAAAGCGGAAGCACTCTCACTGCACAAGAAAACAGAATTTAGTTCTAGGTGATACTTGGCTATAAAGCGCACCAGCAGTTGCTCCGATGCTCAGCTGGCGTAGAGGACTGCCTTGTCCCATCTCAGGACCTTTGTGAAACGATCATGTCTCTGTTCTTGTGGTACAGATGGGGATCCCAGCTGCTCTCCAGAGACACTGTACTCTCCTCTTGATCAAGATGAAAGCTGCTCTCTCTTACTTCTTACCACACTGGTTTTCCTGCCTCTTTCCTGCCCTGCTCCCCCAGGATTCATATCATCATCTGTTCCCTGTCGCATGGAGCTGGCTTCCACAGCCACAAGAGAAGGACAGCTTCTAGGGTTTTAGTCTAAACTGGAGGTGGCAGAAGAGAGAACACCTCTTTTGCGACATTTCTTGCTTTCAAGAGTGTCTGCTTTAGTTTGTAGCATTTAGTATTGTTCCAAAGCTGCAAACTGAACGCCAAGATATCCACTCTCAGCTGCACACAGCCAGGGTGGTGTGCCCTACCTACCAGGCGAAGCTCAGCCTTGGCCTTTGTAGCCTATAGATGAGAGGGACCCTTGAGCTATCGGGTCCCACCTCTGCTGGCAGTCATAACGGACGGCTGGTCCAGTGGGCTCTGCACGTCTCCCTTATGGCACAGAGTGGGGAGGTTTTTTCAGCAGTCAAGAGCAAATTGAAGAGTTTTGGTATTTGAGATCTTTAGGCTTGAACCGTACAAATCATGTGTAGGTCTGAGGCCATGCTTTCTCTGGGGAAAAAAAATAAAAGCATTGAATTGCTAGTTTTGAAGTTGTTGATACCTGTGCGTGCGAGGGTAGAGAGGGCTTTTGCAGGTTGAGGGCTTCCCAAAGCGAGCAGATATGTTGAGGAATACCCACGCAGCAGGTGCCTGTCCTGCCCAGACATGGAGTGGTGGGACTCCTGGGAGCCTCCCAGCAGCATGGGTTGACGTGCAGAAGGCACGTGGCCAGCTTGTGGCGAGAGCCCGGGGAGGGCAGTTAGCTGGTCGGTCTGCAGGGTGGACAGGGTGGTTGGACCTGTCCCTGCGGTTTGGGAGGGCTGTGCCGCCAGTCCCCCGCCTGGGCCCCAGCACCATCCTCCCACTGGACATGGAGGGGTTTTAGCCACAAAGAACTTTTTTGGTCTGTTAGGGGGAGCACTTGCAAGAAGGGTGGATCAAAGGAGTTTAGTAGCTCCAGATGAATTGCCACACACCTCGTTAATCAGCTAATAGAATGCAATGAATATCCTGCACTTGGAAAGCCAAGTGAGAGGCCTCACAGTCCCTTGTACCGTCAATTTCCCACGTTGTCCTCATTTAACCTTGCTGTGCAGTAGGTTTTTTTCATTACATTATTTATAGAGTGAATATTGGTGTAATCCTTTCTTCTTCAGCAGCCGGTAGCATCCTCAGAAACAACAATCAAGTGCAAATCAAAAAACAGAGACCCATATATTTTTGGACTTTATTTTACAAACTCATTTGTAATGGCCAGAGAAGAAAACACAATTAACAAGGAAGCAGGGAGTGGAAGCTGTGTTCTTTTATCTGAATATTTGTTTTGGCAGTGATCTGGAGTTCTCTGAAACACTGGCTTAATTGTCTCTTGAGTTTGCCAACTGTGATTTTCCCTCCTATTATTAGAAATAAGGGCATTTTTTGGTTGACTCGAAGAGATTTATTTTCATAGCAGATGCATTGTGTGGATCCTGTTAATGTAAAAATCTAACTTTTTGTTAACATCTTGCATTTAATTTTATTTTATGGACACAAGCTCTGAGATGTAACTCAAAGGAGCATTAATGCATCCTGAATGAGACCATGTGTGAGGGGCTGCTTCCTTCCGAGGGATCCCCTCTGTGGGGTACAGCTGTACATAGCCCCGTCAGCCGGCAAGGCTTTGAGGGAAGGAAGCATAGTCAGACCCTTCTGACCCTTCTGGGCGTGAGCATTTTCCTCTGGGGAGCAAAAGCTACGTCTTCTACATGGGTAACCTATGTATCCAGTAGTAAGCTCCTGGCTCCAAGTGTGCGAGTGCCTGGGCTGAAGTTCTTAGCAGCCCTGTGCACTTTACAGTTGTGCATTAGACTTTTAAAAGTGAAATCTAAAAGCAAGGAATGAAGGCATTTGTCTTACTTTTGATATGGAGCAAATAACATTTCTTTTTTCATATTTTCTCTAGATGAGCTGACGTAGAACTTTTTCCATAATGGAACATTCATGTTACTCCCGATATTAAGACCACAACCGATTAAGACTAAAACACCAACTATTGCCTGAGTAGTGATAAAATTGTGAAAGTTGGCGAGATGATTGCCTTTGCAGAAAGATTTCCTGTGAGTAATAACTCGGCTGTTGATGTTTCGTGTAGAATGTGAAATGAGACATCTGCCATGCCTGCTAGAGAGGACAGCTTTGCTGTACAGTTTGGACTCGGGAAGCTGAAGGAATCATTGGAACTGGCGAACTTTGCGAAGGATTTGTGTTTGTGTATGCATATTCGCAGAGGAACAAACAAACTAACATCCGTGTGTGCTTTACCCAGTCTTTTTTGAGATCCTTCAGAGGAGAAGGCTTCCTCTGTTCCTCAAGACCTGTTCTGCTTTTGGCTGCCATGCTGCAGTGTATGCGAGGGCTGTTTCTTATAAATGTT
>Ga0181612_174181_pt1 | contig 19328 bp, 16 predicted proteins | sample HoacroProtozoa21_FD_119630 | JGI IMG/M metagenome (GOLD analysis project Ga0181612, IMG submission 119630) | Hoatzin crop microbial communities from Cojedes, Venezuel. Combined Assembly of Gp0051906, Gp0051904, Gp0051908 | reverse complement strand
AGTGTTGCAATATTCACCCCAAATCCATACACTAGCAAGGATCAAGCCCATCTCTGCATCTCTCCGGCTGATCCAATTTCCTTTCTTCTCCCTAAGTGACACTACTAAAAGGACAGCTGTCCCTTGGCTAGGTCCTTCCTGGGTTTTTAGGGGACACTAAAAGGATGTTACCTATCCTGAGGCTGTTTGTGGCTAAATTACCAAGTCATACTCCTCTGGATCCGCTGCCATGCCCCGGAGGCCATAGCGATGAGCATCTTTGGAAAGGCGGTTGGCAAACTCCTCTGCTGTACCCGTCTGGGAACCGTAGAAAACCACTATGTTTCGCCCCTGGAGAGAAAAAGGAATCTCGGTTAAATGGTGATTACTCATTTGGCAAACGCACAGAGGAAGCACGTCTTGCCAAAGACAAAGGAATCGCCTGGGATCAGGAGCCCTGGACTGCAACCTGCAGGCAGCCAGGAGCCTGCACCTGTACGGGACTCCGACGGGTTTGCGGCAGGAAACTCAAGGCTAAGCTGTGAATAAGAACATGACTCTTGTCAGTCTCAGAGAGGTGACTCAGGTCTGACTAAAACCCAAAGCAAAGAATGAACACTCAAGATTTATTCTCAGCCTCAGGGCTGCAGGGTGACTCCTGGAAACAGGGGAATCCCTGGATGAGAACGGAGATCGGCCTAAGCTATGGGAAAGTGCCCAAGCACTGGAGTTCCTGCTCTGTCGCAAGCCAGCTACTCAGCTACTTTGAAGTAAAACGGAAAACATATCCAGCCCTTGCTTCTTCCTCTGCTTCCTCTTGCATCCAGTCCAGCAGAATCAAAAGCTGCCAGTTCTGTGTACAATTCCCATTCCAGAGCGAGCCAGTTTGGGAACCAACCACGTAGATAACTGCCAGCCAAGAATTTTAAAGTCTTTTCCATTTCCCTCTTGACTTTGATCTTGTATTACACTTTTTTTTTGCACCAAATGTTCACTTTCATTGTTTCCTCTAAGAACAACTCTCAGGCACAGACAGAAAGAGCTATTCCTGCCTGCCCAGACAGCCTTCCTCTGGATGCTCTTTGCAGCAGACGTGTCCATATCCAAACCAGTCCCCCCTGCTGACAGCTAGACAGTCTCCAGAGGAAACAGGGCAGGACACAAGCTCCTCCACCTTCCCAGCACCCCGCATAGCCAGCGCAAGAAGCTTACCGTTTTCTTCATCTTCTCAATGAAGCTGCTGTCTCTCACCGGAGCTGCTCTGCAAGACAGGAGGAACCTCCTTTCAGATGAGCATGTTCATTCTTTAAGGTCAGGAATAAGCAAGTGGGGAAAAAGCAGCCCCCAGACCTCAGGAAGGCTGCCCAAAAGGGTGAGAGTCCCCACTGCCCGCTCCCGTTTGCCCTGTCCCAGGGATGCCCAGCGCTCAGCTGCAGGGCTTCTTTGCACCCAACCATGGAGCAGGAACTCACAGCAGAGGGGAGAAGCTGACCCCAAGCCCCACCGCCACCAGTAAATCCTCCCACAGGCAGAGCCCCAGCACTCAGCCCCGGCTGCCAGGAAACCTTTACTCTATCAGCTGCTCTGAGAGGTTTCACAGCTGAGCAGGTTACAAGGATCTCTCAGAGCTACAACGCAAGAGGAGGTCTCCAGACAGATCTCAGGGGCCAAGCTGCAGTGGGGGAGAAGGGAACGGAGAGCTCTGGGCCTCCCGGCACCACAGCAGACAGGCAAGGGATCGGTCCCCAGCCATGCCCCCCAGGGCAGATTCCCCAAGCTTGAAGTCAGACAGGCCTAAAAACCAGCTGTTCCAACCTCAAAACAGCACGCCAGCCACGAGTCCCAGAGCTGGAGAGCCCGGCGGAGCAGACAGACGCAGCTGGTCAGAGCCGCAGAGCCTCCGGCAAGGCAGCCGCTGCCTGCCGAGGTCCCGCAGGGCTTGTTCCCACGCCGGGGTTTCTGGCCCCGCGCGGATCTCTGGCACAGAGAGCATCTGCGTTACTGCATGGAGGAGGCTTTCGCTAGCTCGAAGAGGGACAAACCACAGCAACGTCAGAAACCTTGAGGCAGAGATTCATGCTGCTGTGGCTACCCCCTATTAGGTAGGGAGCCAGAAGAGCTTTGCTACCCTAAACACACCCATGGGTTTTCAGTGTCACAGGGTGAAAGCACCCCAGCCCTGGGGACCCTGGGAGCCCCACAAGCAGTGGTGACTCTGGCTATAGTCAGATTAGGCGCTGGGGTCTTTTCAAGGCAGGAGGGCAAGTGCCAGGAGCTCACTTGCCGTCTGCCCCGCTGGAGCTTCAGTAGCAGGGAGAAGGAACGTGGGACCCATTCCCGTTTCTTTTTCACAATGGAAGAATGCAAGGCTGGGTCTCCTGCGGGAAGAGAGAAGCCTCCAGGCGAAAAAAAAAAAAATGCTTTTGGCTCCGGCCCATGTGAGAATATGCAGAGCTCACTAAGAGTTTCCTAAACTCTGCAGCCCAGAGGGAGGGATTTCTGCGATGCGCCGAGGCATTTGCCGAGCACACACACAGAGCGCGGCAGGGTGGGGGACATTCAGTAAAGCACGCCTTCAAGCACCACTTTCTACCCAAAGGTAACAAGGAACTCCGTAACTGGGCCCGATAGCTCCGAGCACCAACACAGTCTCATACAGCATGCACGGAAGATGAGCAAACCCTACCCAAAAAAGCTACCCAAGGCAGCTGTGCTCCCAGCAGAGAGCGGCTCTGCACCCCCCGCTTTGCTCTCTCAGCAGCGAGCCATCTCCCCACGTTGTCATTGGCCTCCTGCTGGGAACAGGGACATTGCAAGCACCTTACGAGAGCAGATCCAACCCTGCCCATGCTCCCGTCGGGACGGGGGCTTGGGAGAGCTGCCCCCCAGCCCGCTCACAAAACTCAGCTCTCACTTCGCTTTTGGCTCCTTGGTGAACCTCTTTGGTTTACTGCCCTCTGCGAATGAGATCCAATTAAAACAGCTGTTAGGTCAACTGCTGAAGAAAACGCTTTTAAAGCAGGAAAAAAAAAAAAAGTTTTAGATCCTTTCAGCAAGCTCTTTGGAAGACCAGAGGGGGCAGCACAGGGAGCACGTCCATTTTCAAAGGAGGCAACCCTGCACTGAAGCGCTGTGGTGGAGAAGAGTCCGTGGCTCAGACACAGAAGAAATAATGAGCCTGGCTTTTGAAAAAAAGGCTACACAACTCCCCAGAATCGCTTCATCAGGGTGGCTTGAAAATCTGAGCTGCAAAAATGCACAGATGCCAAAGACAGAGACGACACTCATTTCCACTGCTCAGCCAGGAAAAGTTAGAAGAGAAAGCGTGTTTTCAGCCATGACTGCTCCTACAGCTTAGATGCTCAGGGTAGCGACTAAGAGAGTTAGAAGAAGCGACGGGTGGAGGAAAGGGGATTAACTCCATTGTCGGAGCAAGCCTTTGGCTTGCACAGAATGCCCACCCTTGGTGAGAGCCCACAGCGCAAGCGACTCCCAGGGCTCTGCCACTTTGATTTCAGCAGAAAGAAAGGAGGGGGGAGGAAGTTCCCGACAGCTCAGCAACAACATCACCGTCTCCGCTGAACACCTCTCCTTCAGAAAGCTCCCATGCCCGTGGCTTTCCTCGCGAAAGCACGCGTACGCCCAGCAGTGAGAACGTCGCAGAGAAACCAAGCGCCGACAGCAGGGTCGCCTCCGGAGCAGCTTGCCTCCGAGCGCAGCCTCTCCCCTTCCTTCTCCCCTGGGAGCAGGGAGAGGCACCCCAGCCCACCCGGCTTCGGGGCGGCAGAAGCGACCTTCGGAGCCGCAGCGGTTGACTCACCTCGCCGGGGCCGCCTCGTCTCGCGGGGCCGAGTACGCGCAGCCCATGGTGGGCAGGGGAGAGGCAGACAAAGAGTCGCAGGGCAGCCGTGTCTGTCTGCGAGGGGAGGTGTGGGGGACGGATCTAACTTAGCTCTGGAGCAACGCGCACACAGGCCTTTCCATTCTGCTCCTCCTGGGCGTTAAAGCCAAGCGTCAGCCTTTTGTTAAGGAGAAGAGAGCCAGCACAAAAGGTCCCGGCACGGGTCATAGCAGGAGTGGTCCTGTCTGCTCCGATCCTCGCGGCGGGGCTTTGGAAGTTACCGGGTGGATCCGCACAGTCCTGAGAAACTGCAACATCTGGCAGCAGTGGCAGAAAGGAATTAGGAGTGGAGAATGAAACCTCCCAGGATCCTCCACACCACACGTCCCTCTCCCATCCTGGAGCGGGGGACGGGACACAGAACCCTCCCCTAGCCTTGTTACCTTGGAAACTGTTTATATCACAGCTGCTTTTACATATATTCTTTAAAAAAAAAAAAATTGAAGCTGTAGCTGAATGAAATGATTCCAGACACTGCGTGAGCAACACTACGGGTAACTATGGCAGTGCCATTACAGAGGCAGCTCAAAGGAGTTTGTTCTCTTCAGGATCCTTTTAAATTAAATTAGAGATGGTCTCTCTTTCTCTAACACACATGCAGGCAGCAAAGAGCGCTAATCAGGCTGAGAAGTTGGAGCAATTCCTGCCACAGGAAGCCCTACAAGCACCAGGGAATGCATTTCTCTATAGCTGCAGAATAGAGATAAGCCAGTTTCTGCCCCAAACAATTTAAAGACGGGGGAGAAGGGAGGGGGTGACACCCAGCGTACCAATCGATGTCTCGCCTGCGTCTCCCCAGGGCAGTCTGTACAATTCTGTGGCGTGGACATGCGGAAGGAAAGAAATCTGCGACTGAGAAACATGCAGAGGAGGCGCAGCTGAAGAATAAAACAAATGAGTGCATTCCGCAGCAATGCCCCTACGAGGAAGCATGGTGGCCATGGCTGCGTGGCGATCGAAAGTCGTTCTCCCTAATGACATCTGCAGAGCAGGCCGTGGGGAAGGCTGCTCTGGTGGTTTCAATTAAATCTGAAAATGGCCAAAATGCAAGCAATCCTCAGCCGGCGGTATCCCGGCCTGCCCCACGCGTGCGCGCGTTACACAACAGATGTACAGGACGTCTTGTCTGCAGCAAAGCCTCAGCATACGCTGGACCCTGCCCTTCTCTGGAGGCTTCGGCCAGGAGAACAGCTCCACTTGGCTGCAAGGGCGAGGGATCAGCAAGCACCCAAGCAGTAGCTGAACCCAGAGATCCATCGTCAGGGCAAGATCATGACTGTTCTCAGGCCATGCGGAGTAAACCCAGCCCAGGTGACATCCAGAACGGGGTATTCTGACCGCGCATCTGTTCTTCCACAATAAGGAGCAGCTGCAGCAGTGACATTTCCTTTGGAGACCCCCCTGAGCTGACGTGGCTCGATCGATGCGTGCTGCTCAGCGGCGGCTCCCAAAATCCCCAGGAGGGCACCGAGGTGCCGGACCCCGTGTTCAGGTCAGAGACTCTTCTGGCACTCTCCCACGTTGCAAGCAAAGCCGTTAAAGCAGCAGCCATCATGATGTGCCTGAAGTGCTGATCAGCACTGTGTCCTCCAGTGTTCTGAAGCTGAATTAGGAGCCAAAGGGACAGAAATGGTCGCCCAGTATCACCAGATAAAGTAGTTCAGGACAGTCTGGTGAGTTGAGGCAGAGCTGCAGAAAACATGCTGAAGAAAAGCAACACCTCTGAAGGTCAAGGCTCTCCACTTCAGCTGGAGACAGCCCCGCCAAGGGCACTGTCCCTTCACAGCTTTCTTGCCTGCAGACAGGCCAGCCCCTGCCTGCCCACACACCAGTTCGCTCTCTAGCCAGGCATGGGCAGCGGCTGACAGTACGACCCTGCATCTCGCCGATTTGCTTCTTCACCTGAAAGGAAACTCCACCCCAGACTCCAGGACGACGCGAGGGAAGGAAATCCAAGGCTTGTTTTCCCCACTCATTTCCCTCCCGGCTCCAAGTGTCCCATACAATAACAGTGCAAAAGCTGCAGGAAGCTGCTGCCTGTGCCGGAGGACAGACATGCCACCAGCCACAGCCTTGGCTCACAGGTCTGCACTGCCTTTGGCCCAGCCTGCTGCAAGGAGCCCAGCAGAGCTGCAGCAGGCACTGGCAAGGTCAGGCTTAACGCACAGGGAAAAACTACTTCAACACCTCCTCTTGCTCCTCACCTGCCTGGCTGTCACTTTTCCAAAATGCAATTGTATCAGGCAAGGTCTGGAGCAACCTCGCCTCTCCCCCTGGTTATCGGTGATGGGACTGCTGCCCTTGCGCAGCTCTCGCACGGAGCAGTTGCACAGTGCTCCCTGCCAGCCCTCTCCCACGCAGATGGAGAAGACAGCACAGACCCCACAGGGGAAACGTAGGCAAAATGCCCGTCAGTCAGCTGAAAGCCAAAAGCCCCAGCCAGCCTCGGATGGAAGCCCACGTGCTGAGATCCTGCCACAGGACACGGTGGTAACGCACACCCGGGGTGGTCGGCAAGCCCCTCGGCAGCGTGACTTCTCTGCAAGGTCACGACAGGCTCTGGAGGAGCTGCACGTGGTGGGTGGAAACAGTCACAAGAACGGTGAGCACGGGAGCTCTCGGCGGCAGTCGGCACCACGTGGGGATCTAATTCCAGACTGATGGGGCCATTTCTCCAGCCAGCTCAGCTCTCATCACAACGCAGCCGTTCTCCTTACAATCTCCAGAGGCAACTGCACGCACTGATACCCAGAGCCCTCTCTTGCAGGCACAAGAGGGAAAGTATGTAACCGATCCAACAGAACAAATTCCCCAGGCAAGGCCAAGCAGGCACAGATAGTCAGGCTGCCACCAGCCTCGCACATCTGTACAAGGTGCCCCAGCCAGGGACGTTTCTTCCTTTTACACCTCCCCAGACAGAAAGTGCACTTTCCACCCTCCTGCAACACCAGGGCACGCAGCCTGCCGGAGGGCTGGCTCCGAGCTGCATGCTGCTCTGCCCATTACTCGCAACAGACCTGGCATCCCAGGCTTGCCTTCAAGCAGAGGGCTCTGCCACCAGCGGGTCGTGATCTGAGCAAATGGGAAACAGTGAGACCAAACCTGCTCCTTTTAAATTATGACCGGATTACAACACAAACACTGGATGACGAGCCCTGAAAACTGAAAGCAGCATAACCCTCTAAGGCAGACATACAGGTCTCAGAAAATGGACCCACAACCGCTCGCTGTGTTTGATGTAGCTTTTCCAGCATAGGGTAACAGGAGCATCAATCCTCTGCTGAAATGCCTTGGCTTACCCCCAACCCCCCCCACCCGAGCAGCCTATGGACAGGTCCTGCCACAGCTTCTTTGCCCATCAGGCCATATCACTTCAAAATGAAGGACCGAGAAGTATTTCTTGTCAGAGCAACACTAGCTAAGTGCCACGGGGAAAAACCCACTTCAGGCAGGAGGCCTCGCTGGTGCAACTGTGCGTGTTAAATCTTGAACCTACTGCAAGCAGCCAGCCATCGCCTTCCCCTCCGCGTGGCATGGCCTCACAACCAACCGCTCCGAGCAGGGGAGGCTACAGTGATCTGCAGCCGGCATTACAAACCCAGAGGATTCACCTTTGGTGTGTGGTTACCTTCTGCAAAGGCCTAATACTGGAAAGCGCAGAGCCGGGCGAAGGCTGAGGCTGGCTTTCTCTCTGGGGCAAACTACACCCACGCAGGGAACAGATACCGGGAGACTGAAGGTAAAGGTATTGCACAACGCCAGCTCCTACTGTCTCTGCGGCAGTGGGTTTCAAACCTCTTTACTGCTCTTAGCAATGCTCCAGGAGGAAACAGAATGAATGACCTAAAAAGCCCGGCAGAACACTGGTGTTAAGCTTGGTATGCAACTGATACAAGGAGCTGAATGCACCCAGATCTCCACCAACGCGGCTGGCTCCTGGCCCTAAGCCCTCTGCAGAGGACGAGGTGGAACAAGGACCTCTCCCTCTCCAAATCCAGTCTCCTGCTGCTCCTGTAACCTGGCATCAAAGCCAAGAAAGTTTCACAAGAGCTGCCAAGCAGCTCATGCCCAGGAACTATCTCCCAGCTCCCCATGACTATTTCTTCTTTACATAGCTAAAAGTAGATAAGATTTCTGATAGCAAACCTGCTTAAGAGCAAGCCCACCTTTCTGCAGATTTCTCTAAATATGACTTTTATCAGAAAAAACAGAGAATAGCCAAAGCAATCCTTGTTTTGAAGTACAGCCAGGGGCTTTTCTGCCTTGCCTTTTCTTGGCTGGCTTGGGCAAGGCAAATTACTGATGTGGGCCACACGGTGGGGTAAGGCAGAGCTGCAGCCTGGCTCTTCCACAGAGATTTCTCCATTGCGAGGTGAACAGCTCAAAAGAAACGCGAGGGGAGAGAAATGTGATTTGGGACTAAGTCCCCTCACCTAGGGACCTCCCAGAATCCAGCTGAGCTTCCCACACAGCCCCCAAGGACCCACCATAAGCAAGACGGAAAGCCACACTCACCCCACGCTGCCTGAGATTTGTTACTTACACTGATTGCATTTTGGGGATGTCTGGGACTTCCTCCTTTTTCTTGCGGAAGAAGAACCAGTAAGTGAAAAGCCCGATGATGAGTGATATGAGAAACACATCCGTCATGCTGAAGAGAGAGTCTTGCTGTCCAGTGTTGTCGGGAGGGGAGATGTTTGGTTCCATGCCAGCATCCCCCATGACGGTCAGAGGCACTGTAAACAAGGAAAACACATGAACACCAACAGTCACACAGTGCTACAGAAGACCAGAAGAGCATTAAGGGCCTTTCAGCGCGTGCTTCTCCACTATACTCTTAGTCCCAGGAGCACAAGGCAGCCTAACAACTCTTTGGAGACAGGCTTTGCACCACAATACCACGAGATCTTTTTGCATCCCAAGGTATCTCACTGTCCCACCAAGATTTTCCCTTCCCGTTGCAGCCATGCTCATCCATCAGCAGTGATTTCTGCTCTCCCTCTACCACCACCATCAGAGCAGCCCCACATTCCAGCCAAGGAGCCCAACCTGGCTCCTACTAATGCCCCAGCAAAACTCAGCGGGGACTCATGGCCAGACTTTACTAAAGCCCTTACCACGGAGCCCACGTGGTGTTAGTGGGGGAAGACCCCACTCTTCCAGTCACCCCACAGTTCTGGGGCTTTCTCCCTCCTTTCCACAAGGTGATACCCTGGACCTACTGCTGTGGTTATACACCGTGGAGCAGGACTACGGCATGGTACTTCTGTGAGCATCCCCACATTAGGTTGTTACAACACAAGTGATGAATACTTCTGATTTACTATCCACCTCCACGTGCAGATTGGATTTACTATCCAACTCTTTTTTGGGCTTCTGGCTTACCAGTCCACTCCACTGTCTTCCCCAGTTTAACTTCCACCTCCTTCAATTGGTCCTTTCAGCTTACCCACGCAGAGTTCAAGTGACTTGTGACTTCCCCATGGCCTTACCCAGAGCCCGCGTTAGCACAAGGACTAGCAACCGGCCCTCCAGCCCCCGACTAGCCCTGTGGCCCCTGTCCTTCCCCGGGGAGCCACCCATCGCTCGCTCCCTCCCTCCCAATGCTCTGCCAAAGCTCTGCACTCCTCTGACCCTAGTCCAGATCGCAAGATTATTTTCCGAACGCACAAGGACACACTCTGTCCAAGCAAACAGATAATTAACTCAAAACTTGATTTGTAAGGGCAAAGTGACTCTTCTTGTACTTGGGCATCCTGCCAACCCAGGAGACCATGGACATTTGAACTTGCACACAGAAAAGTGACTCAGAGCTGTGGGGTGCCACGGGAGAGGAAGGATATGTCCCGTGGCTGACCTGCAAGGTGAGAGTTAACCTGTTCATCACACCCACGCCTGCTGGAGAAAAGCTCCCAGACAGCTGAAGGAGAATCAGCAAACTCCAAGTTGTGCCTGGGCTGAGAAATAAAACTGACTGAAATTAAAGCTATGCTAATACATTCAGGAGCTGGGAAGAAAAGGGAAGGCGATGCTTACGGAGCACTAACAAGGGAGACCGGGTAAGGTTTTCAGCAAATAAGAACCCTTTGCTGTTACCCCACCAAGGAAAAGTCCTGCTCTGGAGAACATGAAGTATTCTGCCAGAGGCCACCAGCTATAAAAGTCAGCCCTGCGGAGTGCAGAGAGAAGTCCACAGCCACCTGGCAGCAATCATGGGTGAGCTCCTGGGGTATTATTGCAGCCCGACCAGCTCTCAGCCCCATGAGAAGTTCAATTCAGTGGAGAACTTGGGAAGTGACTGTACTACAAAGGGCACTAAAACACCACTGCAAAGCTTCCCTTTAGGTTCCCAGAGATGATGCTGAGCACGGGGATGGAAGAAAAATGTGAGTGATGCAGCTGCACACAAGCAAATTGCCCATTCCCCTCCATCGGGCAGGTCACCTTGTCCTGCCTCCCTCGCAGACAGGCTCTCCATCGCTGGATCTCAGAGCCAAGCAAGAGCTGGGTGTTATTTCTGTACCACTGTAGACTAAACTGTTAAGTTAAAGCCTCCACAACGGGAGCTTGGTTGCCAACAAAGCACAGTTCCCAGGAGGGTCCCTCTCCTCCTCCGTGCTGGGTTCCAGTAAATCAGTGAGGAGCAGGTCTGGCAACTGACACCAACAGAATGCACTGGTGGGGGGAAAAAACATTGCCAGTTTATTGCCTTCACAAGTCCTCTCCCATGACACATAAGGCAATGACAAACCTCTGCTCAGAGGAAGCCATCAAAAAAAACCAAGGCTGACGGAGACCACGCAAAGCTGGTTTTGGGCAGGAGCTGCACTTCCGAGCACCAGATCCAGCAGTCGCAGCAGCCAAGCCTAGGAAAGCCTCCTGGCACAGAGCACCGCAGCATCCCTTGTAACAAACTGCACGCGGAGGAGAGCTCCAAGCTCGACAGGTCTCGGGTGAGTGGGAGGCAGCCCGGGGTGGAACGCATGCAGGCTGCGCACGCCTGGCCCCGCAGCAATCCCCCTCTCACCTCCGAAAGCTCAGATGTGGATATTTGCCAGCTGCCCTTAGACAGGGTGAGAGAACAAGCTCCTGGGCTAACGAGCAAGGTGAGGACTACCAGCAGCAATCCATTGCCATGCCCAAAGCAGCAGAGCTTCTGGCCTCCCGGAGCACAGGGGACAAGCAGCGGTGGTCTGCTCTCCCAAGCAGCGATGCCTTGGCAAGAGGCACCCTCGGGAAGGAAGCTCCCAGGAACGCAGCGTGGACAGACGTGGGGGAGGAAGCTGTACTATCTCCTGGCCTTCACCACGCTGCAGCTCTCCAGCGCTTCAAAGGGGAACCCTCCAGCTGCAGCAGCAGCCGGACCACCCGCTCACTCCCCACACCCACAGCCAGAGGGAAGAGCACCATTTCTGGAAGCTTACGGGTCTGGCGCGTGGGCCAGGGTCTTGGTTTGGTCTCCTCTCTTCATTCACAAGTCTCCATAGCATAAAGTTTGTATACTGACCACTAACCCTGGAAGGAAACACTGTTGCTCTCTAGTGATGGAACCAAAGGCACAAGAACGGCTTTAGTTTTGATGATGGGCTCCATCCGGTCCTGGACATGTAGTTATTCGAGTCCTGTATCTTAGCGACAGGTTTTTCTGTTTGCTCCCCACCCTCAGGAAAAGGTTTGCTTAGATGTACCAAGAGAAAGGCAAAGGATGTGGAATTAGACCTCATTTTTTTTTAAAGGGTTGTCATAACACAGGAACTACTACTTTAACTCGTTTCACCTAGCACAGAGGATTATTGCTCGATTTATCTCAGTCTTACCTAGTTGACTGTAACAACTATTTTCCAGAAGTTCACAGCAATTCAAATACATGTTCTTTTCTAACTTCCAGTGAAAAGAAACCTGACTTTAACTATCCTGGAAAACCTGCAGCCTCTGGAAGGACCCTGATAGAATCAGATCAGCTTTTTAAAGGGGAAAATAAATTTATGATGCAGAAGTAAAAGTTCTCCTCACATCCATTCCACAGGTAATTATTTTATCCCCAATGTTTATTATATCTTCAATCAAGAGAAGACAGACTTCCATTTCCTCTTTTTTGTTCCTGGATCCTTGTTTATGCACACAGTATCTGGCGTAAAGCAATCTGTCTCAGCCGAGATGTGAGGCATCTACATCACCCAGGAAAGTCACAACATTTGAAAGACTGCACTCAAGCAACGCCGTATTTCAGAACAGCTTTTCAGCCTCTGAATACAGCTTCTAAACCTGGGAATTTGTTTGATACACGGCAGCTTGCAACCATTCAAGTCACCAGGGACCCTCTCAGCGCATCTCCAGGCTGCCAAACAGATGCACTTCCTTCTCATATTAAAAACCATATTCCTACTTCTCATGCACATCTCAAGCAAAGGACTGGAAGCAGTGAGTGCCAGGCATCCTCAAATTCCCCACAATTTCCACGTGGACTAAAGGCGCCATCACATCACAGCACCAAAAATACTAAAATATAAATGCAAACAGTATTGCAACAAACAAGACGGGATGGGGAGTGCCCTAGAAGCCGAGTGGTCAGCAACCTGAAGAGATCTATCCTTCCCCCTCTCTTGCACGCAGCCGACGGCAGCATTAGGAGATGGCGCAGCAGATGCCCCCAAAAGCATGCTGGAACCCTCAACTCCGACTGGCAGGCACAGCAACACAGTGATGAGACGTGCCTGGGAGGTCTCCCTTTCTGCCAAATCCAAAGATGTTTCTGCGAGCCACACTGTAGCATCTTCCAGCGACCAAAAAGCCTTGTCTCTGAAGCCAAGCTGGTGATTTGGGCAGCAAGTTGGCTCTTTGAGTTGAAAGAGCCCTTTATTTATACAATGCTTGGGATGAGTTTCAAGTATCCTGGGACAATTTGGCTTCCCGGTCCCAGATCAGGACTGCGGCCTGCAACTCTTGCTCCAAAAATGAGCGACCAAGCCCTGTGCCACCATAAGCACGCAGTGACCTGCAGCATCAGCTCTGCTCACACGACAGGGAAAGGAGAAGGAAGACTGCTGACCAGGCACAGCCCCGGGCTGCCCATTGCTCCCAGCTCCCACAACCCCATCCCCAGGCTCCCGCTGATCGCAGCCCGTAGCACCAAGCAGCCCCCAAGTTCAGCTCAACATGGCAGAGAGGGCTCCCCACGATCCCCACACACCCATGTGCTGACGGGCACGAGTCCCGCTGTGCCCTACGGACTCTGCCTGCCCGGGCACGGCGCAGCACAGAGGCTGCACCCCACCTCCCATGCCCTGAGCTTACCCAAACAGCCAGTTTTCCCAAAGGGAACCAAGCGGCGGCAGCGTCCTTTGGACACATACAGATTAACACAGGAGCTGCAGCCAGAAGCTCTATTTTGCAACACGTGCACGCAAAAATCTGTGACGACTGAGTCAAAGGAGGAATCAAGCGACAAACTCACGCAATGCCATCAGTCACCATCTGCCCAACCCTCGCACCGGTGCCACGCACCACAGGGAGCTCAGCAGGGCACAGGCAGCCAAGGCTTCCCCAGCACACACAAGGTCCAGGCCGTCTCTGCTAAATGCTGGCAGGGACAGCAGGTAGGGACAGCAGGTAGCCGGTGTGAAGTCAAACCATGGTGCAGGAACCTGCTCACCGCACACCTCGCAGCAACACCGTCACACTGCCAACACAAGCACCAGAGTGCCCAGTTCCTCCACGCTAGCTGCCCCATTCATATCCAGCAAGGACACTTACCAAAGGACTGCTTTCTGGTTTCTTGTAAACAGGAATCCATGCAAGTCACCACCACACGCTCGGAAGCCGCTGGTTGTTTCACACTGGCTTTCTCCAGTTCAGACTCCCAGTACAAGCCCCGCACAGCCGCACCAGGGAAGGGGACAAAGGGGCACTGCTGGCAGCGCTGACTTGGCAAAGCCCTCTTCTTCCTCTCTGCAGCCACATGATGATGACCCTCGTGTCAGTGACTCAGCACATGCATTGCATTTGTGAACAGAGCGGAAACATAGCTGTCACAATTTCTACTGCTGGAAGCTCTGCGCGGCTGGGGATGCCAGTATTACCACGAGATCTGCCAGAACCATCTTTCTGATCGAGAAGGACCAACCTGAACTCCCTAGGTGCAGGTGGGTGTCCATGACCAGACTTCCCACCACGTGCCTGGCCTGCCTCAGGGATCACCTGCTCCCTCATGCTGACCATCCTTGCACAGGACCATGGCACAACACAGATCAGGGACACAGACAGCCTTGAGAAGCAGCCTTAAAAAAAAAAAACAACACAGCTTTAAATCAGTGTTGTTTCCATTGGCATCATGGCACAGCCCCAAAAGACAGCTTCAGGGCAGAGGGGAGACAGCGTGGAAACAAGCAGCCAAAGCACACGGAAACTCCTTCTCTTTGCACAGCACTGACCTGCAGCCCGAGTTTAGAAACAATGGCAAAATAAGTAGAAACTAACTTTAAAACCAACTAAAGCACCTGGGAGATAAAAAAAAGAAAACCACTCGGCAGCCCTCTCCCAGGTCCCTGCTCGCACGGCATCTGCAGAGCTCGTCGAGAGCTCGCACAGAGGCAGCACCGAAAGGAAGCCGCAGCGAGCCCCCATCGCTCCACACAGCGGTGGCAGTGGAGGAGAAGGAAGAGGCTTGCTTACAAACAGGAATGCAGTCTTGTGACCTTGTGACCGGCAAAGGGTTTTCTTCTTTCACCCAGTAAAGATACGAGACAGGCAGGTTACTGATGTGTGTCAGTAAGAGGAGCCCCACAGGCATGAGCCCACGAGGGGGGAGGAAGGCCAGGAGCAGCAGACAGAGCGCAGGGCTGTGGTGGAGATGGCATTTCTACCCAGACTCTCCCGAATCCCACTGCAGTGAAGACTTTCCTGCGCTGCTAGTGTGTGGTATTAGGCCAGGAGACCCTTGGGGCAAAACCAGACCTCATTCCTCTTCAGGTATGAATGCAACAGATCAGAGTAAGAAATTCTGTTTACATCAGCCTGTGCCAGTCACTGGCCTTGGCAAGTCTCAGATTAGCTCTTTTTCCCTTCCTTTTTAGTAAAAGGAGACTTGGCAAGCAAAGCAGTCCTTTCCAAAACAAAAGCAGGCCACTGAAGCTGGTGCTCAGATCCAGGTTATTGAACATTGCCTCCAACAGCCCTGGATTAGCCCTTTCCCCGTAGCTCTGCCACGCAGAGATCGCGTTTCCCCTCAGTCAGAGGCCTTTGGTCTGGGCAGACGAGCGGCCGCGCTGGGTCTGGTCCGCACAGGCTCCCTGCTCCGGGTGGGCTCACCCTACAGCCCAGTCCCTGGGCTCCTGGAGGCTGCACTGGGGAGAGCAGGCATGGAGGGAAACCTCCCAGCTTCCTCGCCCCATCAGCCTCAGCTCGAGCACCCGTCTCGGTGCTGGCTGCGAAACACAGCAGCCAAAGCCGTGCTTTCCTCATCACGGCGATAACGAGCGGTGGTCCAGCGCTGACTTCCACCAGCTCCTCGACAATGAGGTTTGGCTTCACTACACATGAAGCCTCACTACACCTAGTACTCCTGTATCACTTTCTTCCCACATATTTCAAAAAAATCCCAGCACATCGTACAACTTCCCGTTAACCACCGTCAGCTCAGTGAAGAAGGGTGGAAAGCAGCAGTCTCTTTTCCACACAGTACTGGGAAAGTGACTCTCCATGGGCCTCTCGGCACTTCCAGCAACTCAGAACCCCCAGTCAAAACTGAGGACTTGGCTGCAGCAGCACCTCGAGCAGGGGTTAAGAAACACACACCCAGCTCAAAGCTGCTTTTTCGGTGAACTAGAACAAATCACTCTCACTGCGCAAGGTCTCTTCTAGCCGGACCTTGACACACCGGCTCAGACAACTGCAGAACTTCTATTTTAGGCATGAGACAGATGTGGAGAGTGCATCCGTCAGTCTGGAGCTTGAAATACTGCATATTTGAGCTTTCACTGTCAAGCTTGGATTTTTTTCTGGCCAATAGTTCTTTCTCAAGGACAGCAGAGCAGCTGTAAAAGCAAGGAGGAGAACAAGAAGAGGAATGGTTTTACTGAAGCAGAAAGCAACTCTACCCTACGGGTATACCAAGGTGGGGTTATGCAGGAAGCCCAGTGCACTGAACCAAAGGACTTACAGCATTATCCAACACAAAAATGAATTCAAACTTGCCAAGGTGCCTGAAAGGAAAGCAACCCAGAATTACTGAATTTGCACACTTCCTTTCACGAGACAAAAACCTATATCTCAACCTTTCAACAAGGATGTGGGGCATCTCACCAGCTTAGGCACCTGAACACCTTCCTTCACGCTGACTAACAAGAGCCAGCGCAGAAAAACAAGTGTTGAGGATTACAGGATAAACAAAGCCCGAGAACAGCAGGTAAACTGAACCCCTTGCTAAGACTGTTCCCCAGCCTCCCTTCCCAGGGAGGGACAAAATCAGTGCATCACGCTTCAGGCATCATTTGGAAGTGGAATAGGGGTCTCAACACTGCTGATATTCAGGAGTTGGGAAGACTGCAGGAGTTTTAGACCACCCTTATGCCAGCTACCGTGGGCACTGCTCTGTCAAACCAATCACTCAGAGGGCTATGCTGCAAAGTCTCCAGAGCAACCCATGCAGGCATGTATTTTGCATGGCTGAGGTCCTGCTGAAGGAGTTTTTCTAAGATCAAGAGGGTAATGTGGTATTTTTTTCCAGCTGCCTCTTCCACAAGCATTGTATCCAATGCTGCCACAGTTGGAAGTTCAGGGAAAACCATTCTTCTCCAAACTGGCCATTTGCTTACCCCTGCCTGCATTTGCTGAGGGTTTGTTTTAGTAGCTGTGATTTTGCCAGCAGCCACGACGGGGAGGGAGCACTATGGACGGGGCTGACAGCCACAGACTTTGACCTCTTCCACCGGGAAGAGCTTGGACAGCAAAACCCTCCTCCAATGCTGTTCTCCTTTGGGAGGTTTTCTTTGAAACTAACAGCTGGAAGGGCATCAGAGGCACACGGTTAAATAGACCACGCAAAGGTTTAAGAACTGTAAAGACCTCTGACTGGAACAGTATGTTTTGGGGATTTATTTACTCAAAGAAAACCAAGCACTGTTTGTATGGAACTGGGACATTTTGTATTTATAAGGTAGCTCTCCTCTGAGGACGCGAGAGCTTTTCAGACATTACGTGCCTGTCTCCTACGTCGCTGTAAGGGAAGGGGCTGTTAGTGCACAATCCTTACACCACGTGGTAACTCCGCCAGAGAGCTGCCCTCCTGGCCCCAGACCCCAGCTTCACATCTGGCCGCCCTATTAGCAGCACATGAACCTCCCTGCCCGCTGTGGGTAAGGCGATTGGAGCTGGATTTCACCTTTACCAACACTTGTGAAATGCAGGCAACAGCCCAGTCCCCTGCAACCACACGCACCAGCAGACCCCAGAACATCAATCCCGTACCCAGAGCAGATATCCCTGTGCCGAGAAGGGACACGAGGCCACAGGACAACAGGCAAGCCAGGCAGGGAATTAAGTGGGGTCACAGGCTGAAAGGCTGATCCTCAGTTGCCAAAACCGCAGCTCTCCAACTCCAGACTCCCACCCCAGCACAGTCAACATAAACAAAAGATACTTGACAGGATTTTTCTTTCCCTTCGTAACGCGAGCTGCTCCTCTTACCTCCAGCAGTTATGCATACAGCCGTTACACAACCAGGGCTTGCACAATCCTTGCAGGCATTTTATCAGCTTGCTCCTCCAAAGCTTGGAGCTAGCTGAAACCGAGAGATGCTAGCAACGATCCATGAAAGCAAGTCAACAGATGCATTTCACAAGCAACCACACAGCAAGATCCAGGATACTTAACAGCGCTGCAAAGACAGACCTACCAACTCCCTAAGCTGGTTACCAAACCTTCCCGGCAGATTTGCACACGCGCTGCCAGAGCCAGGTTTTCCAAGGAGAAAAATCCAACCCCATCTTTAACTCCGAACCTCCCCAGCTCCTACTCCATACAGCGCGAACAGAAAGGAAAATTAGTCAGTAATTCTACTGTATTCCTTGCAAAGGAATAACTAGATGCCCCAAAGTGGCTGATAACTAAGCAAGAATACTACAAGAATCTATCATCATAGGTCAAAATCAGTCACTCTTCGGACTTGCGGCCCCAGAGAAGCCACGGGAGATACAAGCGCTCCGCTTCCAGTCGCTCTTCCTGCATTCTGTGAGCCATCAGCAGCACACCATTGATTTGAATGTTTACTTGGCGAGAAGCAGCAAGAGATTACGAGCAGTCTGTAATTATTTGTTCTGATATATGAAATTTCAAACTCTATAAAACACCAACTTTGGCAGGGGTGCACCTGTCACTGCAGGGCTCGTGACTCACCCTCGACAATAGTGTGTATAAAGTGATCTCACCGCTCAGATCAAATGATCACGTTGGGAAAGCAACTTATGCAAGTTCTATGAATTGTGTTTTTAGAGGCAGGAGAAAGCCCACGTCAGGAAACAGAACAAAGTTCAGTGTGAGCAGAGGTAACTGCCAGGTGGGGTTCTTTTATACCAGAGGAAAGGGATGGGGAGGAGATGGCAGGAGCAGAGACCTGAGCAGGGAAGCCTCTTCCCTGCTCCCTCAGGAATGAGCAAACACTTTATCTTGGCTGCGCTGCAACAGCCAAAGGAGAAAGTAAAGATCAAATGAGATTTCAGTCCACGTGCCGCTTTTTCTGCGGGTGAACTGGGTAAAGAAATCATCGCTCCCAGCTCCCGGCCCGTCAGGTCTCGCTGCCAGCCGACCTCCCCAAACCCAACCGCGCCCACAGATGTGACAACCTGCTCAAAAGGAAGAGGTTACCTCGCACCAACGGCTCTGCAAGCAAGCGTTGACGGGGCCTGTGAGCTCCAACACGAAGGGCAGCAAGCAGCAGCGGGGAAAGCCTCCCTCAAGACAAGACAGGAGTTTTGGTCGTTTGGCCCCGTTGAGCTCCTCTGGAAGAAACAAAATAAAAGTTGCAGAAGGCACTTACTTGCTCAACCCTGGCTACCCGAAGGTGCCACCCCAGAGATTACTGACTGAACAGGAGTCAACTGCAAAGCGATGACAAAGCGACAGGTTTTACTCTGTCACAACTAGAGCAGGACTAATTAACAGAGGATTAAGTCAGCTTTGGGACACTACCTCCTCCTTCCTTTCCACTCTCCACCTTAGTCTCCAAGGCTTCTACACTAGAAGACTAAAACAAAGTGCTCAGTCACGTCAGGTTTTTTTCTCCTGTAGCACCAGTGTCCTCCCTGCTTATTCCCTGCTTTACAGGAAAACGTTTTGCAAATATTGTTCTGCTGCCCCATCACATCCCCCTGCAACACAGAGGACTCTCCAAAACCCGACACTCTGTGCCGTGCACACCCTGTCTCGGTGCAATCAACCAGCACACGATGTACCT
>Ga0181612_158614_pt1 | contig 19329 bp, 11 predicted proteins | sample HoacroProtozoa21_FD_119630 | JGI IMG/M metagenome (GOLD analysis project Ga0181612, IMG submission 119630) | Hoatzin crop microbial communities from Cojedes, Venezuel. Combined Assembly of Gp0051906, Gp0051904, Gp0051908 | reverse complement strand
TTGCATTACTAGTGTGTTAGCTGTAGTTAAGATTTTCTTGAATTTCAGTGCAGTGAGTAAAATGTGGATAAATATGGTTCCTGATCCAAATGACCTACGCTCTAAGACAGTGATTATCTGTTGTCACCAACCTGCACACAGAGTCCTTGATTTGAATGGATTTGAAAGGTAATGGAGCCTAGTATAAGAAGTCTTCACTTTCATAGCACTGACAAATACTACCTTAATGTTTCTGTCCATACAACTTTTTTATTTTTAAAATCTCTACCAATTTCTGTTGTGTTTTTCCCGCTACATCCTGAGATTGATGTAGCAATGGAAGTAAATTTCTGTCTTGAGAAGAGAAAAGGGTGCATTCTGTGCCACAGGCAATAACCATAGCCAAGAAATCATCTAACAAATAACAAGCCGAGACAAAAGCCAGTTCTCCCCTACAGATCTGTTGTCCACAAACAAATTAAAATACAGCTCAGAAGTTCACTGAAATTTAATAATCAATGCTATGCGTCTGAAGAAGGAAGAATAACTTCTTAGTCTAAAACTCATTTTAATCGGGTACACTGTCTGTATCACAAGTAGATATATAGCTTATGTGGTGAACAAATACACTCTTATCATTCACTTTCTGGAAAGACAGCTTAGATCATATTTCTCCCATTCCTAGACAGTTTTTATTCTTGGTCAGAAGTCAAAAGCTCCTATCTCTCTCTTAGAGTAGTTTTCATGTTGAGATGAGATGGGAAAGTTGATATTCTAGCATTTCCTAGCATTTTCTCTGACCAGGACTTTCTACTTGGCCCTCTTGTTAAGGGAAAACTTCAAATTTTCTTCTTGTCTTCAAAGGCTGATCACTTTCAGCAGCCTTTCTGATCTCTAGATAGTACTGAATTCACATTCATTCCACTCCAAGGCACAGTGTATGTGTCAGATTTTGAATCAGCAACTATAATATCCCAAAGATATAGATGCAATTAGCTCACTAAAGTAGTTTAAGAAATATTGGAAATCCTGATGAGTTTCTTCCCATAATCTTAACTACATATTGAGGTTTAATTTATGCTTATTCTGAAGGATAGTTGAAGGCTTTTGCTTTTTCCTTGTCAGTACTGAATATGTTACATATATATTCTAAAACCTAGGGATGAAAGACATGTTCCTGTGTCAATGACACTGGAAGAAGTTTTGTTTCAAGCTTACTGGAATGGACAAGAGAGGTCAGAAAGGTCCTTGACTTTCCAAAATACTCATGGAAGTTATAGAAAAGTACCCTGTCTTAAAAACATATATCAAAAGCAGTACTAGTGCTGTGGTGTTTGGTTTTATACTGTATTGGCATCTGTCACATAAGGCTATACGCCCTTTTCAATGCTACGTGACACAGTGGAATCAGTCAACTTAGCTTAGAAAATGGATTCTAAAGCATATTGAAAACAATAAAATATATGTGAGAAAAATCTATTTAATTCCTAGGCTTCATGGCTCTTTACCTGCTTGTAGGAAAGATGCCATGATTTCTATGACACTTTCATTAATGCAATTTTTCTAAGCAACACCGTAAAAATGACTGGTAGAATCCTTACCTAGGTAATTTTTTTATTAATTTCATTTCCTTTTCCTTGAGTAACAAGTGCAGGCTGAAGACCAAGGAGTTCAGATTATGTTGTTAAAAGATGGCTTTGATCTAGACAGACAGACTATTTAGTCATTGTCTGATTCATTAGCAGCAGTATTTTCATTCTGATACCCTACTCCAGTGTAGCAGTAAATCTTACAAGGTTAACTTTTAAATGCTTGGTAATAGAGTGTCATCAGTTTTCAGTAACAGTCTGAAGCTCACATGTTTAGTAATGACTTTTGCCATTTTAGTATTAATTTTATATATGTTGTCACAGATAATTAAAGTACCAGGTTACTAAACAGATTTAGCAAATCTTTGCTGATCTTTAGTGATACAGCCTGCTTGTTTTTACACACCTTCATGTCGAAAACAGTTTGCAGTGACAGGAGATGATTAACCATTAAACTCAGGGTTTAATGTAGCAACTGTACATGGAAACTTTCTCTAAGGATGCAATTTTAAAAGCCAGAGAGGACACGGCTCACCCTGAGAGTGCTTTGGCTTCAATGGTTGGTGAGCTTCCTGATAGAGAATATTATACGCAATCATACCTTTTTATTTCTTCAAGTGATTTTCCTGTTGGTCATAAGCTCTACATTCTCTGAGGTTGCAGGTAGTCATTCGTAAGAGCAGTGGTAAGATTCCCTTTCAGCAAAGGATTTGCACAGCTCTGCAGAGGAACCTGTAATTCATGCAGAAGAACAATCTCTTGTGTATAATACAATATTGATGACACGAAGATCATGGACTCCAGATTCTGGATACTGACCTTTACATTACTATTTCCTCTCATAAGTGAACGCTGTAGACACTGCTGTGACAGATTTCCCCCCTGTCTCCTTAACATTTACAAACTGCAAGTGAAGGACTGAATTTGGGGTAGGGGAAAGAGCATATAGGTATGTGGAACTTACTTCTTATGCATGTGGGAATACTACTCTGTAAGATGTGCCAGCCTCACTGATGTTTCTGCTGACTGTACCTGTACACATACAATAAAAGGAATCCTACATTTTTAACAAAACATGTCCTACAAATATTCATACACAGTCTTCTTTCCCAGAGCATGGGGTTTTTTGTTGGTTGGGTTTTGTTGGGTTTTTTTGGTTTTGTTTTCTTTTTTTTAATAAATCTTTTGGTATTACTGGGAAACATGACTTAAAGGAAGATCTATGGTTTTAAACTATTGTGGTGGGTTGAGCTTGGCTGACTGCCACATGCCCATCCAGCTGCTCACTTATCAGCCTCTGTCCCTTTCAGGACAGATTGAAAAAGCTTGTGGGTCGAGATAAAGATTGCTTACCAGTTACCATCACAGGTAAAATAGACTTGATTTGGGGAAAATCAATTGAATTTATTCCCTATTAAAAATAGAGTAAGTTGGTGAGAAACAAAGACAAAACTGAAAACAGCTTCCTCCAACTTCTCCCTTCTTCCCAAGTTCAGCTTCACTCCTTTTGTGACTCTTGTACCTCCTTTCTTCCCAGGCAGCTCAGGGAGGATGCGGAGTGGGGGTCTGTGGTTAGTTCATAACACTTCGGCTCTGCTGCTCCTTCCTCCTCACACTTTTCCCCTGCTCCAGCATGCAGTCTCTCCCATGGCATACAGTCCTTCATGAACTGTTCTAATGTTGGTCCTTCCCATGGACTGCAGTTCTTCAAGATCTGTTTCAACACGGGTCTCCTACAGGCCACAGCTATTGCCAGGAACCTGTTCTAGCATGGGCTCTCCATGGGCTGCAGCTTCCTTCAGGGTACATCCGCCTGTTCCATCATGGGGTCGTCCATGGACTACAGTGAGGATATCTGCTCCACTGGGGTCACCCATAGGCTAACGGAGAACAATCCACTTCTCCGTGATCTTCTCCATAGGCTGCTGGGGAATTTCTGCTCCAGCGCCTGGAGCACCTCTTTCCTCTCCTTCACTGACCTTGACGTCTGCATAGTCATTTCTCTCACAACTTTCGCCCCCTTTTACAGCTTTCATCCAGTGTTTTTTACCCTTTCTTAAATATGCAGTTACAGAGATGCCACCAGCATTGCTGACAACCTCAGCTGTGCCCTGCAGTGAGCTTGTTTTGGAACCTGCTGGAAAGGGCTGTGTCTGACACAGGGCAGCTCCTGGTCTCTTCTCACAGAGGACACACCTGAAGCCCTGCCTCACTATAAAAACCTTGCCATGTAAATCCAAATTGACTATTTTTGGTTTTCACAGAAATTTCCAAATAATTTCACTGAGCTATAAATCTGAAAATGTTCATCCTATGATTACTCATATTACACAGGAAGCTAAAATATGTTCAGATGTATGGACAATGTACTTAAAATTAGCCTTCTTTTGTCCTCTATCCTGTTAAGCCTTTTTTTTCTACAATTCACCTCTGAACTAACCTACATGAACACCTTTATCATTTACTCTATTCCTTCAAAAATTTCAAATATTCTTTGGTTTTCATAACAATTCTGTTAAATTCAGATTTTCAGTTCAAAATCAACCTTGCCTTTTACAGATATTGACGTTCAAAGTTTTTTAGTGCCAGTTGAATAGTGGCACTAAAAGAAGTTTTGCGTGATGATGGCTTAAAAGTGTATTTCTATTTATAAAAATGAATACATATACTTTCTTATTAATGACATATTAAGAAATAAAAATTCACTACACCATATCCAATGACTATCTACAAGAGTTCGGTGATAAAATTATTTTCATCTTTATGCTTTGATTCCTCTCAACTATTATAAAATATAGCTCCATAAGAACATTGACAAAATATGGCTTATTTGCTGAAATTGTAGACAGAATTTTATTACCTTCTGATATATAAACTAGCAACGAAAGTATCATACAGACACTTTTTTCAGTCTGTTAGGAAACACGATTCTTAAACCAAAAGGAATTTTAAAGGCAATATAACTGCAAAATCAAGCATCGAAAAAGCTATGTTTTTCATACTTTCAGCTTTTATACATAAGTCCTTTTAAGAGGAGTATTTATTATACCGCAATCTGTACAGTTTGGAGCTGCTCTTCAGTTAAGTTCATAAAAAATTTTGCATGTGACTCATCCTCTCAATTCCAAAAATAAGTCTTCCTTTTTCCTGCAATTTTGCATAATTGGTCTCTGATAAGAGTAGAAGAATTATGCAAACTTTTGACATGCATTAAGGCAGCTGTTTGAGACATATGTGATTTCAAAAAATGACTCGTATTTCACTTTTGAAATAGTAATGCATCATTGTCATGACATATTTTAAAAGGAAGGCTGAGGCTAGAAGCTCAGAACTTACTGGATTTAAAAGAAATCATGTAAAATTGGATACTAATACACTGCCTGTTGAAAACGACAGAAAAATTTTATTGCATGAGTTTTAAATTAAGCCATATCTAAGTATGATTATACTGAACTATGTCAGATGTACAGGTAAAGTGTCCTCAGTCATAAGTAAAGCTATTACAAAAACATAACTGCTATGAGAAACATAGATTTCCATCAAAACTGAAAAGGATTCCACAGAAGTTAAATTTCAGTGCCAGACAAAAATTAAAAATATCCTTTCTTAAGGGGCTATAATATTACAACGGGAGAAAATGCTTCATTTTGAAACTGTATTTTACTTATATGGTTTCTTCAATTTAATTTAAAATGTTAAGAGAAACAACAATAACATCACATATTTTGTTTCCTTTGATCCATTACATGTATTTATTCATTGTTTGGGCTAACAAACAGAAAAAAATCAATCTTTTGCACAGCTCTAGTTAATATAATATGCCTACCCTGACCTTCCAAGGAAGCTGTGTATAAACAGAAAATACAAATTCAATTTGTAATCACAATGATGAGATGAAAGAAGGCAATTCTTTAAAATGAACCTAAATAATTGTCCCCTGACCTCTTCTCACACTTCATAAAACAGAAACAGATAAAAAGTATCTTGTCTGATTGCTTATTGCTGAACTAAGCGTGGATACAGCAGCAATCAGTAAAAAGCTGCTACTCAGTTTCAGCATTTTTGTAGTATTTGAACTGAAATACTTCTGACTTTTCAGTAAAGTATACACTTGAAGAACCAAAGAGTCTATGTCGTATAAGGCATCACTATTAAATCTTCCCAGAAACATTAGGACTCTTCTTTAAATTGTTGTCTTACTTACATAGATCTTGCGATTCAGAGAGACCACACTGTGTACCAAATAAAACACACAAAGAGAGATAAGCTACACTGTAGCATTTTTGGGGTTCCGGGGATATGTGTTTAGGTATTTGGAAATGCCAGAACCATATACAACCTGAAGTGATCATGGATACCCCACTTTTCATTATTGTACATTCTTTAGCTTCCTGATCACGTAACAATGTTTGAAGATTCCTCTTCCATTTTGTGCACAAGATGGATAGGTCTCATTTAGTAATACGCGATGTTATCCTTAGTTTCTTTTAGTTTTTTGTAGTGCCCATCTCCAGTCCTTACTTAATGGAGCCAACTCAAACGCAGAAGACAGATTTATTAACTTCTGAGGGAACTTTTCTGTTTCAGTCAGAACAGCATTTCTAGAACTCTTCACAAGTATTATTCAATTATTGAATTTAGGTTCACAAAGCTCCCCTGAAATAAGAGAAGTATTATTATGTCCATTTTAAGATGCTGAAATGTGTTGTAGGGACATTTGGTAGCCAGGAAAACATAATTGGATGCCCAGTGGTTAGAACCTGATTTTCCAGTACAGATACCATGTTATGTTCAAATTGCAACTGTTGTAACAAGGAGACTGAAAGTTTATGTAAATCTGGCTATAGGGTTCTCAGAAAATGGGAAAAGACATGAAATGAAAAATCACTTTGTTACATGATGTTAGCTTTTACTTTTTCCACAGAATAATCTATCAGAAGTTAGTAAAAATAACGAGCCCCGTTGCAAGTGCTACCATAGGTTTTTCTTAACCCATAGATTCCTAGAAAGTAAAATGTGATCCCGTTTCTCTGCAATGGCAGCCAAATCTTTGTAGTTTTCCATGCTGCTTACACTCTTTCCAAATAACCACTGCTAACCACGTTCAGAGGCGAAATATGGATTAACTCATTTTAGCCAGTCTTGCCTGTCCTTTGAACTGACAGAAGTAATTGATTGCCTTCTCCTGTGATCTTCACTAGCTTTGCACGTAGAAAGAGACAGGATATTTTGCCACTGATTTTCTTAATAGTTCTGACTGAAAAACAAATGTGGGATTCAGAAACATTTCGCTCCTGGTGTTGTAAGGAAAGTAGGCTGTAATAAAGATAGACTTTTCGCTCTGTTCTTTCCGATTACAATATCACTAACTGTATCTTTTTAACAACTTTTGCCGATTTCTGCTTCTTTGTACTAAGCCAACTCTTTCTACTAATGTTTTCCCAGTCCTCCATCCAAGATATTCCTCCCACATGTACCAGCACACCCTCAGCTTCTTTCTCTGGAATTACCTGTCCCTGTTCCAACATTTGCCCCAATCTCCATGTTCACAGGTTTCTCCCTTCAGTTTCTGTAGCCTCAGTACATCTCTTCCCTCACTCCTCATCACTTTGTTCCCTTCACCTTGTCTGTCCCTCCAGTTGTCTCTCACCCATTCCCGTTTCCCATTACTCCAGTGTTTGTGTTCCTCATGCTCCTGGGACTCTCAAGTCACTATTGCCACACAGGTTTCTCACTCAGCCAGGGAATACCCAGTCGAGTTCAGCACTGAGCTTGGTACCCCTTCTAGCACCAGGCTGAGGCAAGCTTAGCATTAAAAATGTTCCTCAGAGAACTATGAAAGGTACCTCTCTCAAATTTCTGCAAACTATGCTTTTCTGTTCAATCTCACAGCTCATAGACAAGTTCAGACAGATTTCACTGTGACAGAAAAGGCACATACTGTAATAGTTCACCAATTTTTAAGTTCAAAGCATGAGTTTACTGAAAGATCTTCAAAGAAAAGGTCACTAAAATTTTTTAGTGTGGGTCAGCCAACAGATTTTTTTTACCAGTATCTTTCTTGGAAAGATCTAAGCCACTTTGTCTGGCAAAATGCCACCAAATTCGCTTTGCAACAGGCACTCAACATGAGAAATTTCAGTCTGACTGGTTAGCTTGGCAAAGTCTTATGTAACCGTCTTGTCGTAGGTGGCATTGGCTCCTTAGTGACATACAGTCCTACAGAGCATGGGGGGAGTAGACTCTCCTTCATTTCTTTGAGTTCATTCTATCTCCTCTAACTGTTCTGTTATTATTTACTGGTGTTTCAAATTATACATATTCTTTTTCCTTGAACAAATTGCTAGAGTCTAAAGAAGAGAAAATGCTGAACGTATACCGGAACATATGTTGAATTCTGATTGGTTTTTCTTTTTTTGCATTTTCAACACTGCATTCTCATACAAACTAGTGGGCAGCCCATACAAAGAAGCTTAGATTTCACTTACTGAAGCATAATTTGGCAAAATTTTGCAAATTCTTCTAGGATTTTCCTTTTATCTATATTGAGAAAACAAAATACAATTTTCTCCTCCCCCTTCCTGTAAATATTCTTTCTGTAACTGTGTAAATTGATAAATACATATAACAGTGGTAGGTAAAAATCTGCTGCTGTGTACTTTCCTTTGTCCTAGGTGTTGAAGCTAACCTAGATTTGTATCTTTAGTAAAAGAAATTACTCTCCTGCATGTGAATATGCAATTCTTGAATTCTCGGAAAATTCTTACTCTTTTCACTCCCGAGTTTCTAAATCCACATTTGCATCTGGCATTCAGGGCCCATTTATTATCTAAGACACATTCACATGCCGTATTCCAAAAAGATGCAGAAGACGAAATCTCGCACATGGCTGAATATAGATAGCAAAAGGATGCTTCCCCCATATTGTAAGTCCCCATCTCTCCTGCAGCTGAGGAATCTGAACATTGGCCTCTCCCTCCCCAACTTGAACATCTGCACCTCCAAAACACTGAAGATACCTCTTGCCTGATCTGTTCCAAAGCACATGGGTGGAAACTTTTAACTGAGCTTAAAACTAAATGCGAAAAAGCTCAGAACAGAGTCGCCTTCTAATAAGAGACCTGACAAATGCCTAGCAAGACAGCAAGGTCAGACTAAAAGATATATTTGCTTTTTGATGTAGTTCAAAATAGACTTCCTTCTCTTCTGTGGAGCTTACCTACAGTATGATATACTGAAGAATGTATTTCTGTCATATCGCATCCCCATGAGAAAACTATTGCAAAAAGCACAAGACCGCTAGCTCATGGCAGCTTAGAAAATTTCTTCTAGAGTATTTACCTTTCAAATATGTCATGGAAATAAGAATGAAAAAATTCCTGCAAATTAATATGAATCAATCTCACTGGTAATTGTTGTAGGAAACCCTTAAAACAGTCCTTGGGGGCAAAATAGTTGCCTTCACTTCAAGATGAGGAGATAATGGACAGAGAAAGTCTAAATCCCTTCAGACTATACTTGAACATGTTAAAAAAAAACATTGAGATATTTGGCAAAAAGTTTTTTTAAAATCTCTAGAAAGGAAGAGGGCTTCATTAGTTAAGGTATTTGATGGAAAATGAAGTCTCACCAAATACATTACCATAAGTTTGTTGTTCCATTGTAAGCTTATCTCAAATTTAAAATTATAAAAAGTAATTTTACTGAAAAAAACAAAGAAATTATTTCTTCTGTATTGCGTTTTTTTCTCTCCTCCATACATGTGCTCTTAGCACAGTATTTAAAAAAAGCTGTGCATTAATAACCATGCTTGTGTCCATGAAACATAATCTGGTTTACGTATGGCTCGATTACGATAACTGTCAAGGCTATCAGAAAGATGCCATTATATTTGAGTCACAAAATAAGATGAAGTTTGACAGAGCATTATATAGTAAAGATAATTTTTGAAAGATATTCTAGGAAACAAAGTAATAACACAATTAACTGGAATGATAAATGGTAATTAAGGTGGTTGTATTGGTATAAAGCAACTAACATCATCAGTGTTTAAACATACAATAGCAGTGGTTATGTTCTGGAGTTATTTCAGACTTCTGAGGCATACATATGTTTACACCAATAATGAGAGCTTGCAGGTATTTATTACTGTATAAACCTTATTATCAAACTCAAATGGGACCCAGATGTCTTGCATTTTCCTGAACACTTTTTAATTGACTTTTTAGAAAAAAAGCAACCCTGTCTCAATTTTCCTCTAGCAGTTCTGTAAACAATTCAGGGAGAAAAATGAGTTTAACTGCTTTATAGGGGATAAACAGCCTGGTTTAGGAATAGCAGTAATTAAAAGAAGCAGTAGACAAAGGGAGGCAAACACAAGAACCTGCTGGGGTGATATAGACAACAAATTCTCTGTAAGTCCCTGGCCAAGTTAGACACAGATAGCAATGAATGTGAAAGTGAAAACAATCTTGATGAAGTAGATAAAGAGAGGCAAGCATCTGTTTCAAACGAAAGGGTCTTCATCAGGACATTGTCAGCTGGAACAGGAACTGAATCCATCAACTCTGAGCTTGAAGATTGTGACTGAGAAAGGCATTTTCTCTTTGTTCAATTATACTCACCATTGGAATTCTTCAGGATTTCTTTTGTATTGCTGAAAACTTTGAAGGCTAGATTAACCTTCACAGTGTAAGACTTTGTCTACAGAGTAGGATGGCCAAAGATATTTGCTGGTACAGATAAAGGTTAGGAGAAATCATCCAGGGAGCTCTAAGATCACATTTGGTTGCTGACACAGCCTGAATAACTGTTGCTGCCCACAGAGGAAGGAAAAGCAAAATATCCTATTTGGATTCAGAATGCAGGCGTTCATTCAATGCATATTACCAATGTTTATACAGATACAAAAAAAATCTGAAATCCCACATAGGGAGCCCAAGTTTATTCTTCAAAGATCTTAATGTACATAACAAAGGAGTGTCTATGTGCTTTGGGGTCCCCATTCCTCAGAAATGCTTATATGTCTTGCCATATCAAGTGGTTTGCTTTTCAAAAGTCTGTCTCAGAATCATGTCATCTTTTGAGGCTCATAGATGAACTGCTGAAGTAGTAACATAATATGCTATCTGTAGATGTCTGTCCAGTACAGACCTAGGTTGGAGAAAAACTTACCTCTAGGCTTTGAATAACCCAAAAACTTCTTTCTAGTTGAAGTACAGCAAGATAGACTTCTATTCTAGCCACTTATGTTGCCCATCCTTCTGTACTCTGAAAGTTCATTCTAGGATAGAAACTAGTGCAAGCAATAGTTAGGAAATCTATTATTGAATCAGTTAAGCATGTATAAAGCTGAATCTTTCACAGGCTTACTGCAAACCAGAAGAAGGTAGAGTGGGTTTAAATCTTTCTGTTCTAGGGAAAAAAAAAATCAGATGTTAGAGGGGGCACAAAAAAAAGTCTTATATGACAAAATTTTGTACTGAAAATGTCATACCTCATGCAATATCCCATATACACATATAAATGTGTATAGACTGTATTTTCTAATCTCTGTAACGCAAGTATTTGTACAAGTTCTTAATATAACTGAACTTTGGTTTTCTATCAGTGTCCTAAACCAAAGATTACAAGGTTATGAAGAAATGTAGGCACCTTTTTCTTTATTTTCAAAAGAGTTAAGTAATACTTTACTGCACAGCACAAGTAGAAATAGATCAGAACCTAGAGATTCCTACACAATTATGCCTAATACACTACCTTGAACAGCAAAGTACTCTCTCGCCCAAGCACACATACGACACCTGAAAGATCTGAAGGTGTGTCAAAACTAGCCTTGCTGATTGCTGTGTATTAGTGCCTAACGAAATTAGTAATAAACATTTCAAAATAAAGACACTATCATTCAAGAACTAGCTCGAGCTTCGGAAAAAAAGTGTGCTTGAAAAATTCACTGAAAGCTTTTCCTACTTCTAGTAGAAATAAAACAAGAAATTCTTCATTTTCATCACTTATACTATTTCCTTTGTTACTAAATTCTGGCACATTGCTATTCAAAAACAGTGGTTGTTTCTTTAATTTCCTTTATTCGTCAAGTTTAATTTTTGAAAATTGTGAGCTCTTAGAAGCTGTCATGATCCTCCTTATATTTGGCAGAAGAAAAATTGCTTAATGAATTTTGCTTTATCCATCTATGAGATAAATTTGCCAGCATATTCTCGTTAGGTGTCTTTGTAGATCATAGAGAAAATTCAGAGGATATGAAATCAGTGTTAATGTTTCTTTTCAGGGGCAGCTTATTTAGCAATGTTTGTAAATAAAGAATCTAGTTCTTAATCATGGATAAACAGCATTTGTAGTTTATTTAGAGCTAGTGCGCTCAAATCTTGGGAGTCTAATGTTGAAGGGAAAAAAATCTTTTCTAGTTATTTCCTTTATTTTTTTTGCTATATAACTCCACAGTTTTAACCATTTTACAATGCATAATCTCCAGTTCCTTGGCAACATCGGATACAAACATATTACCCACCTGTACGCACCATGTATTGGAAAAAGCCTGTATGTATATGCAGTGAGGGGAACTGTACGGATTTCTGAACAGGACCTGTACTGCAGAGTTTGCAGGTACAAGGTCTGAGACATGCAGCAAGCTAAGTTAAACTGTGGTTCTGACTACTCCTTTGTGAATCAAGGCACTACCACACACCCCCAGTAGGTAACTTTCTTTTTTACCACGCAGTGGGAGAAAACAGACACTGGATATCCATCAAGTGTATTCTGGACAAGAAATTGATTTATCAAGGAAATTAGCATGCCTTCCTCCTGTCACACTCTGACTTTGGAGGCCTACTTACTGTACTCTCAATCTGATATCAACAAGTACCTGACTGCCATGCAGTGGCTCAGCTTTTCCGAAGTTGGAAACAAGTTGCAATAACGCATAGTTGCAAAGAACAAGGTATGTCTCATGTCCCCTCTTTCCCATTCCACCCCATGACGTGATGGCAGCATCACGTTTGTAAGAGATGTGATCCAATTTAGGAGGAAAACTTGTCTTCCTCCAGCTGAAGTGGAGGTAGTACAAAGAAAAGATGAGTGCAGCTTTACATTTTTTATACTATTAAATATCTGTTAAAGGCATACGTATATTAGAAATGCAGTTCACCTCTTATTTGACATGTTTTGTTTCTGTATTTCATTCAATATGGACGAGCAGGCTGCCTGTATTAAACCCCTCTTGTTATTGTACACATGCCACAACTCTGCAGCTGAATACTTAAACGAACCTATACAAGAGTTAAAGTAAACATTAGTATTTTCTGTTCTCCTGATTATACACTCTGTTCTCTTTGAATGCCCCTTTCGTTTTTCTTGCATGCTTTTCAAGAGTATATGCAAATACTTGATTATCAACCTCATGTGAAAACACAATTGCTAATCATCTCCCAGACTGCACTTCTTGGCAGTCAATTCATAAGTTGAGCAGCCCTCTGCATCCTAAAGAAAAAACAAAAAAACCCAAAAAAACCACAGAAGCCTAACATACCTAAAATATCTCCATATACATTTTCTTTGCTCCTAAAAGTGGCTAACCTCCTCATTTGTTGAAGTCCAGGTTCCAGCTTTTTGGGGGACTTTGTGGTGTGAATGGTTAGATCAAATTTTAAGGAATATCCATGTCTCACAGAATTACTGAAATACTGCCTGTCATAAAAACAATTCCAAGGAGAGCAGAAAAAAGTTAGAAAGTTCTAGAGACATCTTAATGATATCAAACTGCTATGATAATGCCATTGTGTATAAAGATACGCTTTTATTTGCTTCTTGTAGATTGAACTGTGCTGTCTCACCTAGATCCATAGCCTGTGGGCTTCATTTGTATCCTACTTCTGTCATATGAATCAATCATTCTTATACACGCTTTCTTTGAATGCAAAAAAAAAAAAAAAATTACACATTTTTCCAGGTATGAATAGACAAATAGGCAAATGTTGTTACAGATTTAAGAGTAGAGATGCTGCAATGAACTGTTAGGAAAAAGAAATACATGAGAAGGAAAATGAAGATGATGAATTTTTTCCCAAGAAAAGAAAGCGTTAATAATGGCTTTCCCAAACATATTCCCTCTTAAAAGAGTAAAGTTATATCTTGAGGTGCAATCACACAGCCATCAGAGATTTGGAAAATTATGATCCACATAGCTGAAAGGGATTTTTTTTTTCCACGAGGACCTTAAAAACAATATTTCTGAGGAAAAGGGACAGCTCAAAATAAGCATATTCATAAAGCAAGGATGCGAGCATCTCATTAGTTATCTTCCTTAATACTATTGTGACTTCATTAGAAAAGGAGCGTACAGGGCACAATCCTGCCATTTTTTTATTGCAGATAAATTCCCTGATGAAAACAATCACAGTTTCATTAATTAATAGCTTCCATTTAGGAAGAGATATGAAATACTTCAGGAAGAACAAATTTCAACATGTATTTCAATCATGTAGACTACCTACCTATGACCATCTTTAAACAAAAAAGGTATTTGGATAAGATAGTTTCACACTAGTCATACCCCAGCTTCTTTGTCTTTTTCTTAGGCACTGAAATTTAAATAAAACTTATCATTTAAATTAGAACTGTTCCCTCCTCCTCCCCCTTATTTCTTCCATTCAATTTCCAATTTTGGCTGGAATGGTCTAAGAGCAGCACTTAAACTAATTGTAATTTTTTGCTTTTGCTTCATCCACCCTTTTCACTTCACCACTTTGTATCTTCACATAAAAAGAAGGATGACCTGCTTCATCTGAAGGTGATGCTAATGCAGTTCAATAAATGGCAGAGAGAACAGGGTGACCTGAAATGGTGCAAGCCATATCAGAAAGGCATTTCATTTTTTTCTATTAGGAAAACGAGGTTTTCCTCTAAGCGTGTTTATTGAGCTGCAGTAACATAATGTAAAGTAACATAGACTTAAGCAAGATGACCTCATTCATCATCCTGGGGTCAGCTAAAGATGTTGGAAACATTCTGAGCACTGGTTGAAACACAATCTTCATGAAAGAAATTTCTTAATCCCTATGGGATTGACCCTTTAAAATACACCATACTGCTGAAGGAAGAGCAGAGGCTTTGTGTTAGCTCTCAGCATTCAGTAGTTGCACAGCACCTGTGCAGAGAAGCAGCTGTAGCTTGGAGAAATGTTAACGTGTACAGCAATATGGAGTGAGCCTCTACACCTGCGCTGCTCTCGTAGCTGGTAAAGAGGAGGGAAAGTGAGCATCGCAGTAGGTGGAAGAGGTGTTTCACCAGGCTTTGGATCAGGCCCATAAACTTTGACGGGAGCACAGCTGCTTGGCTGCAATTCACTACACACAAACAACTTGAATGGCCGGTATTTTTAGGTTTTTAGTTACTTCTCCTGTTAGCCAAAATTATTCAAATGTGCTCAAGAACCGCATTTAGAAGGAATTGATGGGGGGGTTAGACAAGACAGCCAGCCGCTAACACAGAAATGTGCCTACGGGTTCAGAGCAAACAGTGCCTCTCACAACTGCTCCATGCCTCTGACCATATGTTGTTCATCTGTTCATCTCCCCAACCATTCATTTGGACTAAGATGTTGAACTGTGCCAAATAAGCTTCCCAGGGAATTTTCCGTCAAAGATATAAGGGTGGAGGGTTGTATTATCTGAGCTGAGCCAATTCAACCTCTCCCCTCCAGGCGTTTTTGAGTAAAAACAAGGTAAAAAACTTCAGCAAACATCCTGCCTCAGTTGCCATCTCATCTGGCCCAGTCCCTCACCCAGAGAGCTGTCTTCTATGGTCCCTTTAATTTTCTTCTCAAGTCTATTGTTTACCTGCCCATAGCCTTGAATGCCCACTTCTGTTAGCAAATTTCAAGTCAGACAAAGTTTTCCCGGGCTCCTTAACTGCTGGAAAAGCTGTTGATCCAAGGCAGTCAGTTCATGGCTCCCCTTCATTTCATCAGACCAGACAGAGTTTTGTAGCTGCTACTCAAACAAAGATATCATTTCCAACAATAGTTCATCATCAATTCTTTTTGGTAAGTTTCCAGATGTTGTTTTAATTCATTTTGGGAAGTCTCCTGGCTCGGTTTAAAGTCTTGTTTTAATTCCTTTTGATCTCATATCAATTTCTTTTGGCTATTTTTATATCTATGAGCATCTCCATTATTTATTGCATATTGATTCGACAGCAATATGAACACACAATATGCTTTGTTGGAAAAATGGATCTCGCTGCTAACACCAGTTTCATTGCTTCCTGTCCCAAGAAACTGAGTATTTTTGATCTAATGGATTGTCTTGCTTAGCTGGGAAAATTGATTCTGTTAGTGAAGTATGTCTTTGATGAAGTCTTAATAAAACAAAGAGTGAAAAGAGTTTTGTTCTCTTAAACACTGACGGCATAAAAACCTGGAGGCATTTACTTCATCTAAAGATCACATTCTTTTTTCCCTTAGTCCGGTATCCCAAAGCAACTCCTTTTGCATCTCCCTCCTTCCTGATAAGACCCAGCTCAGCACTGACAGAGACAGCTCGGGGAAAGCGGGATGCTGGCCCCAGGGCAGCCTGTCGATTCCCCTGTTGTTGGCTCTCTGCCGTTTTTCCTCGGGTGCTGGCTGCTGATCCAGCAACCAGAAAAAGAGATTTTAATTGTTCCCTCCTGTGCTGAGACGAAGGCATGTTCTTTGTTTCTGGCTTGGACTCTAATTTTCAGCGGGACCTAAAGTAGCATATCAGCTTTATTTTAGGCCTTTGCACACCACTGCCTAACTTCAGTTTACATCATTTCAGTGGCTGACCAATAAAAATATGTGTGAGGAAATAGTCCATCGTTTCTTCCTCACAGCTTGCCTCTATACATTTCATACTCTGAACAGTTTATTGTTATTCTCATTGTGAATATAATTATTATTTCAATTGAAATTTACTAGTAGCAAAGTACCAAAAAGAGTTTGCTTTTTACTTCAATCAGCTGAAGGTCTTAGTGAAGTAAATGACTTCCTAATCATCTTGGAGACAAATGATACAGAAATTCTGAGTTCCTTTTAAAAGCATATGTAACTTAAATACTGTTAAAAGTACGCTTTGTTAAGAAAAATCTGTCTGCAGTAATATGAATCAGAAAGAGACACCAATAAATCTGACAACCTTATATATCCAGAAAAAAAGAATTCATCACAACAGAAGGGAAAAAGAAAAGCAACCTCTCTCCCCAACTCACTCTCCCAAATAAAAAAGGAAAAAATAATTAGCATCATCAGAATCACAAAACATGTTGTATTCCTGATTATGTTGCAATCCTGATTTTCTCTCAACTGCATTTTTGTGAGGAATAGTAAAGAATCCGTGAAGCCTAACAACATCCAGCTTCAAATGGCAGGGGTTTTTTTTCTCTTTCAGGCACAAGTAGTACCTTAAAACACCTGGAATGGTATAACCCCTGATTCTGTTTGCAAATTTCCACCATCCTGACTTCATTACCTTTCACTGACTTCCAGCAGATAGAACAAACACGATAAAAATAGGAGTAAGTTCATTATGATTTTCTGTTACCTTACATTACAGTGGCATATGAACTCCTACAATCAAGGACACAGTTCTCTATGATAAATACGTATATGGTACATAAGAAAACCGTCTCTTTCTGAAATTTTATACAGAAGAAATTCACACGGGTTTTGTTGAACTTTTTTTTTCAAAGGAAATTATTTTTGGTCAAAGAAGAGCTACAGTTAATCCCACGTTATTTGACTTTATGGTCTTAACACCAAAGAAAGTTTCTTCTTCTTCCTTTCAGGGTTATGCAACAGGCATGAGAAGTACTTTCTCTCCAGACTTCCACTCCTGCACCCACTTCAATATCAGAGCCTTCACATCTGTGTTTCTCGCCTTGTTTATTTCTACCACATACTTTGTATCACAAGTCCATGTATCAGTAGGCAAGCTTGATGTGGGAAACCAAGCATGAAAATCTGGAAACCATTCTCAGTCATTCTAGCTTTACTCTGTGCCTTTCACATCTACCTCCTTCCCACGCCCCTGCGCAGTCCCATGTCCTGCCACCTCCTGGCTTTGTTCTCCACTGCTCATGTGTGGCTCTGTTGCCAATGTGGACTGTATTACAGGAACCACAACTCAGCAGACTTGTCAAAACTATGTAAACCTGTCACAATCAAATCCTTTTCTTTCTTACAGCTAAACATAGCAACTCTACTCTTTTTCAACCTATTATAACTGCAAATGTTTTCACTTAAGAATTGCAAGATGTATTATGCTCCAGATCCAAAAGGTGTCACATGAAATTGTTCTGAATTTATATTATTTTATAACACTGTAGCATTTCAGATTTTAGTAGCTTAACATCTCTCTTCTATTCTTAAATGCTCAATGCTTGGTTCACCTGTCATACATACTTTTCACATCTACACACCTGAATGGGAATTTATGTATGTAATTATATTAATCTTATGCTGCAGAATGGAATATTAGCAGTAATATTTAATATTTGTATTATATTAGTGTCTACAAGTAAAACTGACTGAAGGCGCCACTGCATTAGTCAATGTAAAAATAGGTCCAGCTTGAGCAGAACCTAAGCATCACTCCAGAAAAAGAATCCTGCCTGTGTTTAGCTAAACACATTAATATTTCATAAGGCCAAGTATTAAACAGTATTTGACATCCTCCTTCTGTATCCATGTATTCCTTCATGTATCCAGGCAAAATAGGGGAAGAAGAAGAAATTTTCTTTCAGTTTTGTCTCTTTAGAGTATAAAGCCACTTTCTGCCCACTGGCCAAGAGGACTTAGCAGATTTTTCTGCATGTGTTTTTGATAGAGCCTCAACAGGTAGGCAGAGAATCTGGCTTGAACGAGAACAGCAGCCACAGTAGCAGAAAGGAATGAGGGACCACAGACATTTCTTGTCCCCATTGTTGACCCTGAGTTGTCTTTCACTGTCTCCCCCTCTTGCTTGACTCACATCAACCTAAAAGGGGCCCAGGTACCTTCCAGACACTGTGGGAGACGAGCTCCCCAGTGCACCCTGCAACCACCTGGAAAACATCTCTGCACTTTTACTCCCTCTCTCACAGACATATCCAAAAATTCAACTGCTCTCAAACAGACTCCAGCCATCTTTCAGCTGTCACTGATCCAAAGACCCTCCAGATCTCCTCCTACCACCACTTAATCCATAAGCAGAGATCACCCTTTGTCAGAACAGGAGGTTCAGGAAACACCCAAGATTTTCAGCATGTGCTCAGATATTCAGTGTTCTCATTAACCTGGACTTTCCTAGCATCAAGCAAGCTCAGAGATTCTCCAGCGATCCCAAGGTATTTACCTCCCCTGCAAACAACTACCCTCACACAGGAATCTCATACACAGGTTTTAATATTCTCGGTGCTACCCTTGACTCTGCTTGAGGCAGACCATAAACAGAAGTTATATAAAATGATTTGCAGCTGTGTAAATTAGTTCACTGTATAATTTGCATAAAGAATCATCCATGACATTCATTGAACATCACAGTAACAGTCATGTGAAGGTGAACATCCATATGCTTGCAGGATCTAGGCCTAAAAATACAGGTCTTGGCAAGGTATGGAGTCTCCAGGGGACTTGCAATCTAATTAAGGCTGACAAAAGAGTTCTGATCCTAAAACTGACTTTTCATTTTTGTTGAGATTTATTCAAAGCTACAATAGAGAAGATGATATTTTATTTTCTTTTCTTTTT
>Ga0181612_113667_pt1 | contig 19329 bp, 17 predicted proteins | sample HoacroProtozoa21_FD_119630 | JGI IMG/M metagenome (GOLD analysis project Ga0181612, IMG submission 119630) | Hoatzin crop microbial communities from Cojedes, Venezuel. Combined Assembly of Gp0051906, Gp0051904, Gp0051908 | reverse complement strand
TTCAAGACCCACCTGGACAAGGTCCTGTGCAGCCTGCTGTAGGTGACCCTGCTTTGGCAGGAGGGTTGGACTAGATGACCCACTGAGGTCCCTTCCAACCCCTGCCATGCTGGGATTCTGTGTGATTCTGTGACTCTTTGTCCAGTCCTGCATCATGTAAGGATGTAAGTGCTCACAGCTGAGCTGTGCCAATCTGACTGGGGTTCTTGGGCCTGATTTACCCAGGAGAGATCAGCTGGCTAAAGTAGCGTCTGGTTTCCAGCTTGCTTTTACCTGGGTTTTCAGCTGGGCTGACATAGGCCCGGGGAAGCCCTCAGCAATCTGGCCTGGGCCATGCGGTGAATCGATGGCTTATTTTACTTACAAAATGATCACAAGCTCTGCTGGGTTGTGGTCCTGGTAGTCATTGCTAGAGCTGTATTAACTTCATTAAAATACACAGATGTGCTTCACCTTAGTAAGGCAATAATTCCCGTATTATTTGGAAATGCAGAGAGATGAGTCCAGCTGAATCTCAATGTTGCTAGAGTATTGCATTTATAGTTACTAAATCTGATCTCCTTAAAGCACCATGTGTTCATGTTTCGCGTGGTGTGGGAAATATTGCCTGGGCTGTGAAACCCGAAGGGCCGAGGGATGAACTTTTTCTCTACCTGCTGCACCTGAGGCAAGGTGATCTCGCAAAGACCAGCTGGATGCAGAGCTGACGCTTGTGTGGGCGATTCAGGAGCTGCTTGCTTTTTGTTTTAATTACTAAAAGCTTATTGTTAGCACGGGGGTATCCTGTGTTAAGAGGCACTCTTTTTGTGGTTTTCCTTTTGGAAACGCTCCCGCGTTGCCTGAGAGCGCAGGCACGCTGCTGCCTGGCTGAGCCTCCCCAGCTCACGGCTGCGCCACGGTGCTGCCGGCTTTCGTGCCGCAGCTCTGGGAAATGACCCAAAGACCCAAGACAAACACAGATACCTTTGCTATACTGTGACACGGCAAGAAGAGGTGTCCAGTCTTAGTGAGATCTTACAGGCAAAAGGAGTTTTGCCAATGGAAGCAATGTATTTGCCCCGTAGCTGGACTGTGGCTCTTGGCTGGCCAAAGTGTGCCGTCAGGGATGGGAAGCACGTCTCAAAAGCAAAGTTCAGAAACAAAGTGAGCGGTAGTGGGGCGAAAAAAATACAACCATTACGCTTTTCTATAGCACCTGGCAGTTTGGGGTCTTGTGGGTGCAGCTACATGCCCATCTCTGGTGCAGGCTGTGCGTGCTGCTGCGTGCCAAAGCCAGAGCTGAGCCACGCTGCGAATCTCCCCCAACCTTACGTAATTCAGATCAGCTACACATGGGTGTTTAGGTTGCTCTGCAGTTGGTTTATGGCATTCACATGCTGCTTTCATTATACCTTACAGCCTTATTCCTTTTTTTTTTTTTTTATTTTAGGGGGGGGAATAAAAAGAGGAACAAATCCAAAACTAAAATTAGCCTTTTGAGAGTCCATGTTTGTTTTTAACTTGTTGGCAGTTAGGGTGGGTTTGGGCTGGGGGAGGTTTCCTGAGAGGAGGGGGCTGCAAAGATGAATTGTGGGGTGGAGGCGTTCATTTCTCTTCTCCCTCAGTGTCCGCATAGTCCTTTTGCAGTCACACCTACCCTAATGTAACACCAAGGTGTTGATGTTTTATTAGGGTTTTTCTTTCCTGGCTCTTGTCACTTGTGGTGTTTATGTGGTGAAGACGAGTTAGGGCTGAGCCACCCTCATCGGCACTCACAAGCACGTCGATGCTTGGTGCTGGGGTGGCTGATCATCTCCTCGTGGGGCTCCTCCTGCCCCATCGTTGCTTCATGCTGGAGTGGCTTTGTTAGCTGAGGTTGCTTACTCTCATCAAACTGCAGCTTTTGGGATGCTGAGCATAGGGGTTGGTTTGTTGTTTGTTTTTTTTTTTTTAATCTTGTCCCAGAGTTTTTCTCTGCAATTATAAAATTGGTTTTTCCCCAGTGCATGGCTTCTCCTACAGCTCGCAACACCGGGAGAGTTGACCGTGCTGATCGACAGCTCCTCCCTGGCAGCAGGCTTGGGGCCAGGCGCCCATTAACATGTACTTAGATCCCTGTTGAATAGTGAAAAAAAAAATATAGTTGTTTGCAACATGTGCTGGCCCCCTACCAATCACCTGGAGGTAAAATGCATAGTGCCTATTGCTGTTCGTTAATTCTGCGCCTTCCCCACCGTACCTCTTGCCATCCCCGGGTAGGGAAAGGCTCCATCCAGCATCCCGGCATGGTGCAGGGGAGGCAGCAGGAAAATGTACCCGTGCTGCCCACGCTGCTTGCTGGGGGATATCTCAGCCTGAGAGGTTTCAGGAATTTGGGTCTTGGTCCTGCCGTGGCATTAGCAAACATGCTGGAGGGGTATAGTAAAGCCGAAACAAGATAAATTTCCTCGATCCCCCAAATCCTGCCTTGCTTCTGACTTCTCCTATGCAGGATTGTGCCCTCTCACAAAGCTGTTTTGGTGATGTCTTCAAAAGTAGCAAGAAACTTCTCCCCATGGGAGCTTACTCTGTGAGCTCATACGTCTTCCTGGTGGGGTGTTTCTCCTGACTGCCAACCTAAACTTCACCTTTTGCTTCTTCCTGGGGGTCAGGTAGCAGCACGCACTAGATCATGGCTGTTCTCTCCGTGTTTATGCTACCTCTGCTTGGTCAATTCACTGCAGGCCCCTTTTCAGGTTTCCTTTAGCTACTTCATCATCTTATTTTTTCTCTGTGTGAAGGTAATCTTGTGGTTGCAGCAGAACTGGAAAGTGACTCATTGACCTCCTGGTTTCTCATGGGAGCACAGCAAAAATGAGAGAACTTTCCTCCTTGCTTGCAGCCTCCTTACACAGCAACTTTCTATCTAATATAGAGATCTTTTTATTCATGGTTTCCTTGCAGAATTATTGCTTCTCTGCTTTCTTCCTCTCTTTGAAGATGTTGCTAGGAATGATGGCACTGGCCTTACCCAGCAATAACCATGTAGTAGTGTAGGGCTGCGATGCGTTACGGTGCATCCTGTTGGTGATAAGGTCACATCCCGGCGCACTTTTACAGTGTATCAATTCAAGCATTTGCCACGTTCCTATTTTCTTTTAAACATTGATAAATCCCCTTGTATAAAATTTAATTTGAGATTTATAACGAGAGATTTGAAACAGGAAAAACATCTGAGTAGAAACTGAACAAAAATCCCATTAATGATGTGTTATTGAATTTGACGTCAGTCAAACAGTTGTAAAACATGTTACAGTAAAAGTATGCTGAGAACAAAACTGCTCACTGCTTTTTGGCTCTGGTGATTTAGTTCTTCATTGTGAACATAACTTCATAGCATGGGTTTTGTACATATTTTTAGACTTACTTTTTTTTAAATATGTGCTGCAGACCATCACATAAGATCCCTACCGATCAATTTTAACCCCTTCAATAACGTTTCTAATAGAAATTTCAGGAGAACAGGCCGTTGCCTTCGCTGTAATGGTTTGTGATGGTGTTTTGAGCTGTATAACATATGCTTAAGAGCTGCGCGAGTGCCCTTTGGGTGGAAACAGGCTCCACTGTGAGTTTACAAAAATCGATCGTGCCTGGGCAGGGAGAGGAGGGAGAAAACGCACTATATATCCTCCTTCCTCCCACCCCCTTTTCCTCTTTGGCATCAAATAAAACAATGTCTCATATGGCAGAGTACGTGGTTCCTGAGGATCTTGCTGTCTCCATACCACCCAGGATGGATCTGGTTCTGATTGTGTATACTTGCACACACAGTGTGGAAAACCAGACTCCTTTGCTGAAAAACAAAGGCTTCAAAGCACAGTTAATTGAGAATTATACACCTATTACCTTAGGGGAGAAGCCTGCAGGATGGATGTAATTTTCTTCAAATGGGATTCGTGTGGTTTAGGATGGAAAAGGAGATGGTGAACTTTTTCATTCTTCAGTGAACTGTCCAACTCTGATCTCGGTTTCCGTGGGCTCTCCACATCTCTCTGGATCTTGCTGTTTCATGCCCAGGAGTAACCTGTGGGTTTAGCTTTTGCTGCTCATGTCTTACGGTTAGTCAGTGATAAATGTAAGCCCAGATGCTGACAGAGCTGAGTTACCCAACAGAGAAAGGAAGAGTGCTGTGGTAAGGGGATGAGGACTGGCGGAGCTGAGAGCACTTGGGTTTGGGTTCCACCTCAAACACAGTGCAAACAAAGCTGGACAAATTGTTGTCATTTTGTCTCCTATCTAGAAAGCACAGAAATTATTTCATAGCCTCAGGATGCTTACTGAAATGCGTGGCGGTTTTTCATGGCTCTGGTCTGACTCTGATACATGGCCTCCCCAAAAGCAGGGGAAGGGCCTTTGGATGAAGTGTCATTATAGGGAGAGAAACAGCTTCATCCTCAGCACTGCTGGTTCTAGATATGTTGCAAAGCCAAGGTGGAGAAGTCGGGCATTTCACCTTTAGCAAGTGGGAAATGGTGTTATTTGTTAGCGTTTCCTTTAGGCTCAGCAGCCCAGCAATAACAGCTCTAGGTTGGCTTGGGTTCAGCCCGAAAGCACTGTCCAAGTTACGACAGCACGTCACGTCCCCAGAGGCAAGGAGGATGGATAGACACATGTGGAAAGCATCCCAGCTGTGGGCTCACTTGCCATAATTCACCTGAAACCACCTAAAGTAAATTCTGTATTTAAAACAAGTAAATTTTATCTTTCCCTCCTGCTTCTGGATGACAGTTTTATGACTCAATAGATGCAGAACAGGTCTGTAATGGGCTGGACAGCTTGCTTAGAGCTTTTATCTACCTTTGAATCCAAAATGTTGTAACACTAAAGAGTCGCAGCGCACTGTAAATGATTGGGATGAGGGAACCAGCAGAATTTGAACTTTTTTTTTGCTCTGAAGAAATTTTGAATTTTTCCTAGAGCAGTTGATGTAGGAATGTAATCATGTCCACGCTAAGTATTACAGCAGCGATAAATATTACTTGCAGCGAGTTTGGGGTCCAGAAACTCTACTGCAGGGAATTTTAAAATTGTCTTGGAGGTGCAAGTAACCTGTATGTATCTGTGAGTTTCACTGTTGGACTTGGTGTGAGAATGTGAGTCACAGCAGGTATTTGTAGGTTTTATAGGGTTCTTTTACAATGCTCTTTAACAAGGGGTTTATTGCTTGTTCTAGATTTGAGTTTGGCACCGCACTGGCACCGAAGTATTGGGAGAATCTCACCATGAGACTGACAACATTCGGATAAAACATTAAGCTCATGTTGGTGTTTTTTCCGGATGGATTAGAGTTTGTTCTGGCATACTTGAAAAAGGTAGGGGAGCACCTCTCCATCCTGTTTTCACATTGGGAGGCCCCCACACAAAATGCCCTGAGCTCCAAGGCTCGACACGAGCCCTTGCGAAGCACATAATAGCTGCTCTGTCTGCCCACGCTGCCGTGGAGAGCCAGCGCTGGCACCGCCCGTGTGCTACGGGAAGCACAGCTATGCAGAACAAAACAGCTTAACAGCCCGCAAAAGTCTTGTAGACGCCAATATACTTCATCAGCCGATGTTTTCGTGAGGATTAGGTTAGGTCGTTTGATAAAACGCACTGGATGCATACAAGAACCATTGTGTGTAACCGTCTAGTACGCCAGGGCAGATTCGTGTTAGTACTGATGTGCTAACATGCAATGAAAGGCAGGCGCAATTACTCTTCAGATGTCCGAGGAGGCTGATGACAAGTGTCCTCACTCAGGCCCCTTCAATAAAGTCACTGGTGGGTTGCGGTATTCCCTCTGTGGGCAGTGCGGTCGGATGGGGCTGCGGCTGGCAGACGGACTGGCCGCTGCCGATGGGAAACCCTACGAGGGCTCCAGCGTGGAGCTAAGAAGAAATTAGAGACATGGGCAGAAACAGTAACATAAACAGAGATTAGGCTTAAGATATTTTTCTTTCATTTTGATTTATGGCAGCTGCGCAGCCAAATCTAAATAAGTTAATCTTGCCTAATACAAACACAGAGTCATTTGTCCCTCAAGAGAATATGGTGCTGAGGGAGGGATGGGATGCGACGCGACACCATGGGGACCCCAGGCTGGGAATTTTCCTTGGTTTTCGTGAACTTGCTGTTTTCACTGGGGTGTTTGCTTCACTCTTGGGGATGGTGTTGTAAAAAGTTGGCTGTTTGAGACATGGGAGCCGTACCCTAGATATGTAGTGCTGTCTCGGAAAGGAGAAGGGGGGAAAGGGCTTGGTGCAAGGTGCGTGCTCCCTGCTGCAACTTGTTGTGTTTGGTACACCCCAGGGGGGTTAGCGGATATTCATAGTGGCCTGGAGACACCTTTAACATGGGTCTTGGCAACTCCTGACCAGATACAGGGATTTGTAGGCATGTCCCAAAAGGAAAAACAAAATTTATTTTCCCCACTTGTAGATTAAACCGAAAAAGGTTTGGTTTGGGTTTTGGTCAGACCAAAATCAGAGCTTTGGCGGTATGTTTCTCTTTTTGATGTGAAATGCTGACCTCCTCCCTCAGGCTGAGCAGAGTAAATCCAGACTGACATCTACAAGCAGGTCTCCCAGGGTTGTCCGTTCTCAGCCAGGTGTTTTCAGTGTAGCGGAAATGAGGAGCTGGAGCGTTGGGAAGCAGCTGTAGGAATTAGCTCTCCGACGCAGTAAATCCATAGCCCTGCAGCTAGTGAGCACTCCGAGGGGGATTTTCACTCTGCTTTGAGATGCTGTAGTTTTGCTAGTGAGAGAAATAAAGCTTAGCAGCTCCCCTCAGCTGTGGTTTGAACTCTAGATAGAAAAGTAGCTTGTTTTTAAAATTGACTTTTAATACTGCTCTTCGTACACCCTTTCCAAGAACAAAAATCTGCCTCCTTTGAAAATGACACTGGGATATTGCATCTGCTACACAAACACGTTAATAAATTCCATATTTAAACCTCCACTGTAAAACCCTGGGCTGTTGTGTTTTCTTCTTTCTCGTGTTTCAAATATCTGTGCTCCACCATGGGTGATGTGTCTAGTCCCACTTGAAAGCTTTAATGGTGTCTCTGGGAGAAATGTGGAAAGGTTTTTGATTTGTAATGAAGTTTAAACCCATCCAGTCAAATTATTTAGCCTTAAATACTGAAGAGGAAGATAATACATCTTAATAAAGAGGGACCAAAACTCATGTTAGAGGGAAAAGGGAAGGTGTTACTGGTTAAAAACAGAAATGGTTACTCTTTGATCTTAGCGAACAGTTCCTGATGGTGCAGATCATTAGTACTACCAAAATACACACAGGCATTCCCTAACCCTGAGTTATTAAAAGTGCGATGGCCACTACGTGCAGGCAGCTGAGAGGCAGAGCGTGTGAAACGAGACACGAGTTTTTAAAAACATCTCTAGACTTGAAAAATCGGGTGGTGAAACTGGACCTCCAACCGTGGTGCGCTGGGGCCGTAGGGTTCTGGGCGGCACCGCTCGTGTAACTTCTTGACTCTGCTAAGCACCAAAGAGCAACCTCTGAAAGGAAAATACCCAGGGGATGCTCGTATCCATTTTTGAAGTATTAGTCACTGTGAGAAAGGGACCAACTTCCCGTCTGCATGGCAGAATTTTATCGCAATGTGGAAGTACTGTGCTGACAGCAAATAAAATTATCTCTTCAGATTACTTTCTAGCTGACTCTTTCAGTCACTTCAGTGCTCTTTATAAAGCGAGCAGAGATGTTACAAACTCCGAATTATTGTTCTTTTATAGGATTCTTCACTCTAATGTGCCATTTCCTTGGGCTTGGAAAGTTTTCCCTCTTTAAACTCAGTAGTAGGAGGCAACAGGAGTTTTCTGAGACGAAAGGATTGTGTTGGGTCCCCTGATAATAAGGGTTTTCTGCCAGTGACTTGCTGCTTCTGAACTTGACTTGGGACAGAAGTTCAGTTATGGTCTGGCTGGGAAGCCAAGGCAGGTCATTGCTACACATGTGCCCTCTGACAGGCTTTTCAGGCTTTTTTTTAAATCTTTCATTGACATGACCAAAGGGTAATTTCCTACGTTTCCTTTTAACAGTAATTAGCCAACCTCCCATTCCTTTGGAAATGGATCTGGGGAGGTGCATGGCAGCGCGGTGGGCTGGGGGCAACGGCAGGCTCCCATGGCCAGGGCACGGAGCTGGGAAGTAGAAGAGCTGGGTTTGGGTCTTGCTGTGGGATCAGGCACATCGGTGTGGATTATAATTTCTAGCTGAGAATCCATTGCTATCTGAGGGTGAAAATCACATAAAAGCTGCATTGTGAGGCTTCCGGTTCCACAAACCCACGTGAAAATCCTGGCTTGTTTTACAAATGGTAACTAGTGCTTAAATTCACCACTTGCCCATAGCTGCAATTACCTACTAATGCTGCAAGTGAGTTTTCCCTGCCTTTGAGTAATACGTGCCATAAAGCCTAAAACAGAGCACACCAAAGTAGACATAATTCACAGTTCGTTCTTAATCCTAACCTAGGGCAAGACACTCTCTGCTGGAAACGAGTCTTCAAGTAATTGTGACGGTTTGGCTGTTAAATCTCACATTGCATGTCCTGCCATTCTGCCTACTGAGTCCGCTACTTCTTTAGTCACTTCTTGGAAGGGAGGCTTTTATTTTTCTTCTGCTAGGTGCTTAGCAGAGGTTCAAATACTACTAATATTATGGAAAAAATTTTCCTATGTGTCTCCCGGTGCTTTGCAAGCGGCACCAGTTTACTCGTGAGCCTACTTCTATTAGAGTTGTTACCTTGGATAACGATGAATATTTTGGGTTACTTGGGTAGTAACTGGCCGTTAGTGTTAATTACAAGTCCAAATTCCTCATTTATTTTTATGTAGAAACAATTGAAATTATTAAAGTTTGCTAGTCCCAAAGTAAAGAAACAAGCAAGGGTTAGTAACTAGGTTAAGTAAAATGTCTTGTAAATGCAGTTTGTCTTTACGGTGTCATTTGAACTTTACAAAGTATTTTCTCTGAACAAAAAGACTCTTCACAGCGGACAGTTGAAAACCCAAAGGAAAACATATTTCTACAGTGATTTATTCCCATCAAGGAGCTTGGATATTTAGTGTCTGACCTACACAGCCTATTTTCATTTTAAAGACAACTGAATATCAATGGCAATTAATGTGTAACACTGGAAGGGTGGCAAAAGGACGATGAATTAGTGCTTCCCTTCCCATTTTGAAGCCTTAGAAATGGGAATATATCTGTAAATGCACAGAAAATAACCTCTTGTAAGACAGAGTTGGGAGTCAGAAAGCCTTTCTAGGGATGAAAGGTCAAAAGCTGATGTTCCAGAGGCAGGACATCAGAGTAAGTGTCATACAGACATTTTTAAGAAGCCTGCACAACTTCAAAGCGCAGGCAACCGGGTGTTTGTGCCAGAGGGTCACTTCCTCTATGAATTGCTAAGATGCACTAAGAAACCCTTTGGAGAAATGCATGGCTTAGAAATTCATGGTACAGTGCCAGAATTTTAATGCTCATAGGGTCATCTTTGTTGTTTGGGGTGGTTTTTTTTCCTCCTTATAAAAATAATTTGGGAAGACAAATACTGCTTTTCAGGATCTTATTTTTACTTGAGTTTTTGCAACCCCTGGTAATACCTTGCAAGTCTTTATTCTTTCATGCAGAGATAATGTTAGGTTTGTTTATTTTATTGTCACGTCTCATTGAAAGATTTTATTCCCTATTTGTAATTAAATCTTTTGCATTTCTGTTTTAGCTCATTGCTCACCATGGTGTCTGTGCATGGGTGTGTGTGGTTGGGAACAGCAGTCTGGGAGGAGAGAAGGAAGGGCAGAGAGCGGGCAGTTGTTTCTCTACCAGCTTTTGCGATGGTCCTGGAGGGCAGCTGGGAAGGGGTCTGGGGGGATCCCTTCCCCTTGATGCATCAATATCACCGACCCCTGGCTTGCATCAAAGACCAGAAATCAGTATTTTACCCTGCATCTTTCACCATCTTTGCTTTGTGATTTCCTGGTTGGGGGCAGTCCAGCCACTGCTGCTACAAAAGATATTGCCTGTTTTATTATCATTTGAACAGCAGCAGCTATTTGAATTCCCAGCCTAACAGCGAAGAAAACAGAACCAGTTCTTGCTGAGCAAACCCCGTGGGTGTTCGGAGCAATAAAGCCAGGCCTGTTGGTTAAGGGCTTGACTTAGGGCAACTGTTATTTATGACTGTGCAGACAACAGGATCGCTTGTTGAGGATGCTTATTTTAGACTAACATTTTTGCGGGGATAAATTGTCTTTGTCCTTTCTGCCCCCGCTTAGATGCTTGCTGATACTGTGATTTCAATAACTGGGATGCCATGGCATGGCTTGCAAGCACGAGCAGTGCTATGCAAGTACATGAGCTTATTTTGCAGCGGTTGGGGAGGCTGTGTGGAAAGCACCCATGCTTGCCTTTCCTGTGGTACCTGTACTTAGGAAGGGTGAAAAGGCAACTTGTAATAAACTGTCACTGAGGGGAAAGAATGTGATGGAGGAATTGGGCTGACCTTGAAAGTTGCCTGGGTTTTCCAGCTGCTGGCCTTGTATGAGCAGTACGTAAATCTGATGGAATTCCTTTTAGAAATCTCACTTTGGACTGCCCTCGTGCAGCTTTCCAGGAACTGTCACGTTGGCAGAACGCTTCTCTGAGAGTCACTCAGATCCAAGCTAGACCATGCTTGCGGGAGAATGGGTTTTCCTTCAAGACCTGTGCAAGCAGTTTTGGAATTAGTTTAAAAAATAAAAATAAAATCTTACCTGTTTCTGAAAAGTGGAGGAATATAAACCACTTTGCCAGTAGCCTCCTTATTTGGTGTTTTGTGCTTCCATGCAGCCCAATTTGGACCAGCAAATACAGTCTTTATGGGACAAACAGGTCCTGATGTGATTTTGGTTAGGTGTCTCACAGCTCGCCAGCACGCAGCCACTGAAGCACATCAGAGCTGCAGTGAGCTCATGTGAGAGGGAAAACTGGCTGCCTTCTCCTTTCCCTGTTGCAGTGGGTCAATGTGACCTGCTCCATGGGGTCCATCAGCGGTGGTCCTGTAGGATCACTTCTCTGGCCTTTTGCTGCAAAGGTCGATGGGATCGCTATAACCCTGATGACCTAAACGTTTGCTCTCTGTCCTCTGCCTGAGTCTCTTCAGATACTGTTGCAGTACTGCTCAGGTCTGTGTAAGATCAGAAAATCAGTTCCCTGTGTGGCCTGAGGTTGGTTGGTTGCCACGCACTCTATGAGAGGATCTGCTGCATGTTGCTTTCTTTAAACTGGAACTTAGTTGTCTTACATGTTTTTTTTAAACCTCTTTCTAAATTTAAGAGTAACTCTAGAACATGCAGTGTTTCGGTAGCTGTATGAGATGGAAATCAGGTTTTTGGCAAGTAAGGCAAAACTTTTTGTGCGTGCTGTGGGTTCTGATCTATCCTAAATGGGCCATTTTCAGTCATGTTGGCGTGATAGAAATAATTTCAAGATTGATGGTAAATCTTGCTCCTGCAGTGAGTATCAGAAGCAGTTAGCATTTTACATGCAGTGTAAACAAAAGGATGATCATTAGCCATAATTTGATTTTCATGGGTTTGTAAGCTGACTCATGCCCCCTGGAACTTTTGCACAGCGAGCTAAAGACATGCCAAGGTTTAGAAAAGTGTGATTGCTCTTTGGCTTGTAAAAATATCAAGTTTGGATGTACAGCTGTTGTGTGTTCCGTAATAAGACAAGAATGTTGTAACCTTTACTCATCCCTTCTTCCAGCAAAATTTCCATGGGATTGAGTAAGAGCTTCAGGACGTAGTTTGTGGATGCTGGCTGTTAATGTTAGATTGGAAAGCCAGTAGCAAAAATAGCCAGACTCTGATGTTTCTTTAATTTTGAGGGGTGCCAAAGATAGCAGACTTCTGAGTGGGCAGCAAATCTCAGCCCCAGCTTTGAAGTGCTGAAAAATATCAATCACAACAGCAAGTCTTGGCCTTTTGGAAGACCTGAAACCATGTGGTACACTGTGGCTGAGGAGTAAGATGTTTTGTAGGGCACTCCTGAAGATCTTGAAACAGCTGTAGAGAAGTTCCCTCTGAAATTCAATGGGTGACTAACTCCTGAGCAAGTCATGCAAGTCGGTGCCTTGTACCCACAAGGCTCTTACAGCTTCTCACAACTGTCTATTGACACAGAGCATACTGGATTAGATAATTCTTCTTTTGATCTGCAAATCTGTTGACATTAATTTCTACTTTCAAAACCGTTCCCAAAAAAATATTTCCTTGAAATGCAGCTTGCCACTTAGGTGGTCCCTGAGGGAGTCGGTTATCATGGTGGCTCTTCTGGCTCATTTGAGATCAGAAGTTCAGTCTGGCACCCGAAGGTCTTTGGCTTGAATGTGCTGGGTAGGACTCGGCGACAGTAACGATGTCCCTTCTCCCTGTGCAGCCTGATGTCTTCTGCCATCACCCTCCCTCAGTCACCACTGCTGCTGCAGATGTGCTTGATCTTCCCTGACGCCAGCGTCCAGCACGGCTGTGCCTGGATGAGGTACAGGCTTGACCCTGGACTCTGACCGTACAGGTGACTGCTGTGTGGGGCTGGTGGGTTTGGACACTGTTGTGCCTTGCCAGTGTCTGTACCTCACACCTTGCTCTGGAAAACTTCTCAGGTTCTTATGTCTATCCAATAAATTAAACTGCATGTGCAAGAGACAGGAAAGTCCTCTTCCTAGCTGACAAAATAATTGCATCATTTCTGTGAAGAAAACCAGAAAATTGGTAGGTATAGAACTACCATTCCTCAAAATTACTGTCTCTCTGGGGTTTTTTGCACATGGAGGAAGTTTCCTGCCTGGTTATGGGATACTGAAATGGTTTAAATGAAGGTACACATGTCCTCCGAGGACTGAGCACATGGACGTGTGTAAATATGGAAATAAGCAGACTGGTTTCTCAGTGCTGATCTCCCTATTACAAGGTGCAGAGGCTGCAAAACACAGGGTCACTTCTACAGCTTTGACAAAATGCATGAAGTGGCCTAAGATGATGATGATGACGATGTATGGAGATCTGTTCAGACTGAAATTGTATAAATGCATTGGGATAGATGCCCCTCACTTAAAAGAAGGGGAGGGTGTTAAAGCTATGTGTTTAAGCATAATGATAATACAGTAGCACAAAGCACATAGCTTATTTGATTTAACCCTGTTGGTACTGCTGCTTTAAACAGGGCAGAGTGCCTGATAAGAGCATGGGCAGGAAATGGTCCTGTGTCATTTGGGGAAAAAAAAAAAAAATGGACAAGAGAATTGACTAGCATCTGTACGCTTCTAAAATGTGTCATTCTGGAAACCCCTAATCAGAAACAGGAGCTCCAAGCTGTACAGGGTCTGAATTCTCAGTCGCTTACTTGTCCTTCCTCGCCCCGTTGCCCAGTCGCTGCTGGGCAATGCTGGAGGTTGGCAGCCAGATGACTGAGAGGGACTCGTGGCTGTTTGCCTGTTTGCTTTTGACTTCAGGAGCGGCTGCTGTGCTGCCTCGATGGAGATACTTGTATTTTTTTTTTAGCATCTGTTGTGCATTTTACTATGGCAAGAATTACAATCCCCGAAGGAATTGTTGGCTGATGTATAGATGATGCCAGATGAGGAAAAGCACCATTTGGCACATTCCACATTAAGCAGCTCTCTGTGTATGACACTGTCATTTGGAGATGATTTACACAGCCGCTTTTGCCGTCAGGATGTCATCTGCCCTCTCTGCGCTGCTGAGCTTTAAGGCTTGGATGCAGCCTGACTACTTAAACACACTGCTGTGATTGGAAACACACCGAGGAAAACAAATGCATGCGCTTGCCTTTTCTTGCAAACTGTTTTATTTCAGTGGAAAGCAGAAGTAGTGGAGTCATTTTCCCCTCTCTGATGTTGATGTCAGGGTTTCAAGCCTGACTGCCTGGATGACGAGAGCCGTGGTATTTCCATAGGACAGAGCTGTTGTCAGGTTTCAATGTGTTCCTGTTAATGTGGAGGGAGAAAACTTCACTCTCCTTCCCATCTCGGCCAGATGTTTCAATGCAACAGCATCGGTATAGTGCATGTTCTTCCAGCTGCATTTTGTCCTCAGGAGATTATTTTGTTTTCCATCCTTTCCTCTCCATTTTGCACAATGTAAAAATAACCATGGGCAGGTTGTGATGGTTAACACTTCTCTCCAGATAAGGTCCAGATCCTGTGCTAGTGTAAATCAACATAGCTCTGTTGACTTCTACAAGATGACTGAGTCTGGTCTCCTTGCTGGTGTTTGCCCACGTGCGGTGTTGTTGAGGGGGGTTGTCTCCATCCCCGCATGTGGTGGCTGTGGTGATGGTTGGGCCAGCAGCTCCTCTTCCCCCCGGCCCTCAGCTGAGCTGCTCACAGAGCTGTTACCCAGTTCCACTGAAACTGGGCTTTATCAGCAAAATCCCTAATGTTAACATCGTTAAAACAACACAGGAAGATCTAAAAGATCTTATCCCCATGTCTTCCCCCCTGTCCCCCCAACTGGGGGCAAAAGGAAGTCTATATATTGATATAGCCATAGCAGTTACAGGAGTTGACTTGTACCACTGAAATCTATCTGTGGACAGTTAGTTCTTTCAGCTGTATATTTAGTATGTTAAAACTTTTGCGTGTCCAGAAGACAGAGATTTTGTTCTGTACTTAACTCTAATGGTATTTCTGAGACGATGAAGTTGCCTATTTGGTAATCCTTGCCCACAGATACTGCCTTTCCCACCCAAAAGCTTCCAACTTGAGGTAGATCCAGTTCTGCAAACTTTTCAGTGAAGTCCCAGTTCTCCCAGACCACATCTGCCCTTGCTGGCTTAGTAAGCATTTGCTGGAATAAAGCCTGTGGCTCCGAGAGGACGATGGTGGTGGCGTCTCCCCTGTGTATGACAAGGAAATGGGCAAATGTAAGTCAAGCTCAAACCCAGAGGTTTTTCCTCTCCTAGGTAGCGTACTGATTTTAAGCTGGTTTTAGGACAATTTAGACAATTGTTTTACTTCCTCAGTTTGGTCTGTGGAAGCTAGATTTGATATTTTCAAATGAATAAAGCAAAAATGACTTTCTGTTCTGCTTTTGGCACTGTATCAAGAATTATGTAGCAATGTGAAAGTTTTAAACTGTGAAAGAAATAGTTGCCTGCTCTAATCGGCGTTTCAGGGGGAAGGCTTATTAAAGCACTGATACATTATCTGAAACTTTTGAGTACCGTTCCTTCCATTTACAAGAACTTGAACTTTCCATAGCTGCTTCGATAAACTTTTCAACAGGGTTCAGAAAACTAACAAATGATTCCATTACAGCCTACGTTAAAAATCTATTCATCTTATACTAATGAGTTAGTGGACATGCATAAAATAAAAATATCAGTTCCTTTTACATTGTTTGAATTGCTACTGTCAGGTACTTCAGCTCCAAATGATAATGCGTGTTTAAAAAAACAAATACATTAACGTTTCATGTTATTTTAAAATGTCTGTGACTTTTTTTCAAATGATTTATATTGTGTTTGTGATCCAAGCCTGAAAGTATGTGAAGAGGCCTGGGGAGAAGAACACTGGCTTTAAAAGTAGAGTATTTCTCATATTATTACCCCAAACCAGTGAAGTAAAGAAATATGATAAAGGAATTGGACCAGATTGCTGTTTTTATCTTTAGCAAGTTTATTTAAAATACAATGTTTTTAATTAAATGACAAACCAATTTAGTGATGAGACATAGAATATGGAATGCCCGACTAATCCCTCAGTACTACACTTCATTTGCTTCCCCATGTGGTTTGTTTTGGAGACATGCTACTGAAGTATCTTGGAAAAATCAGTCACGCATTATTGTAAGCACCTCTTTCAAATGGTGGCTAGCCTGCTGGTTTGATACACATCTATGACATTGAATTATAACACAGAAAGGGCACTGACCTTTAAGGAACTCTTCATGGGCACGTGCCCTAAATGGAAAGGGCTGTAGGTACAAAAAGCCCTGTTTGGCTTAATCTGTAGGAGAGAGAGCAAGACGCTCCTATAGAGAGGTATATGTACAGTGAGAAAATATACGTTGGGTGGTATCTCTCCCATGCCGCTTCTGCTTTACCCGTCCTGTGCTGTGAAGAGATGCTGTCAGCATCCTCCTCCTGGTGCAGCAGTTCTGTGTTGATGTGTTCTGGTTGCCTTCAGTGGTCTGATGCAAGTAGGTTTCGAAAGCGCTTGAATAGCTAACGTTGACTGACATTTAAATAAGATATCCAGGAAAAGCCGTCATTGATCAGACAGCCGGTTCCTGTGCTGAAACAGTAACACATGTAAAGTATAAATTACCAAGAGGAGAGTCGGGAGTTTTGTAGCTTCTGATGCAGCTCAACTCTGGGGACTGCGGACTGCCGAGTTTGTCCCAACAGACTCCCTACAGGGGCCTGCTTGATTCAGCTCCCTCGGTATCATTCCGAGATGCTCCAGGAAGGTGGAAACAGCACAGGGATGGTCGATCTCCTGAGAGCACTTCCCAGCAAGTAATCACATTTGTTTCATCCTACTGTCAAATTGGTGAAGGTCTGTCTTGAAAGCACTTTTTTTGTCCATACTCGTCTGTCCAAAAACTATTTCAGATCTTCCGTGGGTCGTGAAACTCCTAATTTTTAATACCAGTTAATTCACGGTCAGTTTATTGTTCTTATGCCAACACTGTCCTGTATTTCAAATAGCTTTTTGAAAACAAAACTGGGCGTATCTCCCTTTTCTTGTGTTTGTAGGTGGGAATCTATCCCATCTGTCATTGTCTTTCTAGGCTAAGCATGGCAGGCTCTTCTGGTCCCCTGGCCAAGGCTGGACCACCAGTGCCTGCTCCCCTCTGTCTCCTGCTGGTTAAGGAACAGAAGTAGGAATGCATGTTTCAGCTAAAAGCCACCTTCAGAAGGCAACACTGAGCCAGGCTTCTCCCTGGGGCTTAATTGTTTTAGTTTTATTACATTTCCTGATGGCAATTTAAAATTGTGAGTGAGAATTGCGAGAGTGCTGTTGTGGATCCGAAGGGCTCTCCTTTGAAACGAAGCGAGTGCGCGATCGCCGTGTCCGGGCACTGGGGAAAATGCCGTAGTGGTGGTGTATTTTCATGTCTCTAAGGCAGCGATTGCACTGACATTAATTCCTGTGGAACCAAAGTAAAATCAGCTGTGAGTTTATTCCTTCAGCTCTTTGCATTTTCAGTGTCATCTTGCATTTGAATAATTCAGTAATTTTGAATTATTTTTTTAGGACCTTCACACTTAGCAAATCCTACTGATATTTTTAAAAGGAGTCATTTTTTCAAAATCCATGGAGAGGATGTACAAAAACAATTTGAAACAACCTGTCAACATGTTCTTCCCAGAAAGCATCTACAAACATGAGATTGATGATGGTGCCATGTCCTGCTGAAGATGCACCTGGGTTTGAAACAGCAAAGGAAAGTCACGTACGGCCCAAGCCGTGGTTTTGCCGATTTCTGTCACAGCAGTGGAAATGCTGCTTGTGGATTTATACTATTTTTTTTCAAATGTGTGGCTGAAAAACAGCCGATCTTAAAAGCACTGTCCTGCAAACCCAGCTGTGTAAATATTTCAGTACATTTTTCCCTCCTGATTTGTTATTCTTCCCCCACCCCCAGCCCCCTTTGCGATAGCAGATTATTCACTTTTCCTTCAGAAAGGGAGCTTTGCAGTTTGAAGTTTCCCGGCATCAAACTCCGAGGGGGACCTTCGCTCTCTTTTGCAGCAGCGTGTCGAGCCCTCGCCGTCCCATCGATCAGAATTCAAACTAAATGACCCCTGGTATTTCCTTGCTGGATGACCAGACGGTCACGCACAGCGACGAGGACGTGGCGGGCAAGTCCAGCACCTGACTGCCCAGATCTCTGGCTGTATCATTCCCCTCCTCGGTAATGACCATGGGAATTGTACTGTAGAACTTGCAGATGGATTTGTCTGAACTGGGGTTTTGTTTTAGTCTCTAATCTATTTTGGTATTAGCTGTATTGTTATCTACTTTTCAATCTGCTGGAACAATTGTCAGGAAATCAGTGTGACTTTCTCTAAACCAAGATAAGCAGAAAGACTTTGCTTTCCTGTTTTCACAAGGGCTTTAGTTCTGCAGGTTGAAAAACCCAGTGGGTTTTTTTTAAGCTTGTAATAAACTCTAGTCAGTAAATGTTTATCCCACTTTGGTTACCATCTTAATGGGCACGGAGAGGAGCGTCCATCTAAAGGTGTGCTCCAGAACTGGAGCTGCTCTTCCGGAACAGACCCAACTATCCAGGCAGATTTGGTTTGCTGCTGCAACCACCGCCTGTGACTGATGCTCCTGAGGAATTGCTCTGGAGACGAGTCTGCTCCCCAGCGGGTGATTTACTGATGTCCTGCAAAAGGATGAAGATCTTTTATGCTGACCAGAGAGTCTGGGCTGGCGGCTCTTACATTCGTTTGTAATCTCCAGAGCAGGAAGAAGCGATGCCCAGCAGGGCGCTGAGCATTGGGCTCCGAGCACTGGGCTCCTGCTTTGCTGTGGGACGTTTGCAGACCCGCGCAGGACCCGTCGATGCCCTGAATGCGCTCGGTGGGACTCGGCAGGACGTAGCAGTGCCAGCAGTTCCAGCCACCCCACGCACAGCCCCAGCAGTGCTCACTCACATCTGCTTGCAAAATACTGCGAGAGCCAGGAGGGGTGACAGGGCTGTGACTGGTGGGGCTGTTGGGGTGTGAATTGGCAATCGGTGGTCAGCTGGCGAGGAGCCCTCCTCCCTTGCTACTGCTGGGACCTCCGTTCGTGTTGTCACAAGCTCCAGCTCAGATTTGTCCTTAGTTGACACCTGATACATGCCAATGAGCGCTTTTTTTTGTGGCTTGTAGTTTTCTGTTGCAATATTGTGTTCTAGTTTCTGCCCAGGGATGCCATCGTAGCTGTGTAGCCTGTGGACTACGTGGTTTGCTCTCAACTTCTGTTAAACTGGGAATTGCAGAGCCTGCAAGAGCTAGACACCGACAGCCTTGCAACAGAACGGTTTCATAGAACTATATCCTAAATGGGTAAATCCATACCCAGACAGCCTCTTTATATGCAGTACCCTAAAGAACATATAGTCTCTCTGATATGTAAGTTAGTTTTCTGAAATTAAGCATAGAAATTTCTGTAAAAACTGAACAAAAGCATTATATTCATATCTCCCTGCAAGCACCATCCACTTGATTTATCATAGAATCATAGAATGGTTTGGGTTGGAAGGGGCCTTAAAGATCACCTGGTTCCAACCCCCCTGCCAT
>Ga0181612_103265_pt1 | contig 19329 bp, 9 predicted proteins | sample HoacroProtozoa21_FD_119630 | JGI IMG/M metagenome (GOLD analysis project Ga0181612, IMG submission 119630) | Hoatzin crop microbial communities from Cojedes, Venezuel. Combined Assembly of Gp0051906, Gp0051904, Gp0051908 | reverse complement strand
TGATCTATATTTTAAAACCATGTAATGTATACTGCCAAATTACTTCACTCTTGACAGAATTAGTGTGTATTATTACTTATTTACCTGTGTGCGTTATTCATATATACGTGATGTTTTAGAAATATGGGTCTTGTTGCAGTTTGGTGATACTGAAATAGGATTTTATAAGGGGGGAGGGGAAGAAAAAGCCAATGCAACGTGGGAAGAGAACAATGAACCCATCCCTTCTCATTGCTTAGGAAAGAGAATGGGCAGAGGCAAGTGGCACATGAAATATTTTGGTGTCTGCAACACACTGCCAGCTCCTCTGTGATGGACGCCCTCTGGGGAAGGGTGTAACAAATGTGCAGTATAATTGATCTGCCCATGCAAAAGAAATCTGTGAAGCATTGTGCTAGGTCAACTCTGCTACACATTTACCATCATTCTGGTCACATGGGTGCCTTTGCTTGCGGCTGAAATTAACAGCATAGTCCATGAGCTGGGAGATTGGATGCTGATAGAATAGAACTTCTCTTCAGTGTTTTATGACTTTAAAGAGTTTAATTTGTAAATTATTGCTGTATACAAATGACAAGTAAAGGATAACTATTTCTGGAGTTCACGGATCTTCTCAGCTTTGGGTCTTCAATATATTAAGCTTGGTTAATTTGTATTTAAAGTTTCTGCTGACATACTGTCCTGTTTAGAAGTGTGAAAGGAATTGAACCCAACACCACCCCACCCCGGTAGCTAATAGGTGATTAGAAGTAGTTTTGACAAACACCAGACTAAAAAGTCCTTCTGATGGTTAAGTTTTACTTCGTTTAGGAAGCTGTTTTAAGTTATACCAGTAACAAAACTCCTGCTAATATAAACTAGTTGTCAGGCTGAAGAGTTTCTCTGATATAAATGTAACCAAGTCCTCAGTGTTGTTTCTGAGCTCCAGTTGGCTGTCTTGGGCAGATTTAACCACAGTGGCTATCTTCTTGCCTCTGAGGTAGAAATAGCTGTCCCTAGAGCTGGGATGGCTGAGTAGAATCTCAGTCCACTCTGTAACAGCAGTAGATCACAGACTGCCATGTCAAAGTAAACTGGTATGAGCAACAACTTACATTAACAGACTAGACAGTAAGTTGTCACTACAGAGGAAATGATCTACATGTTGTTTGGCTGTTGTGCTCTGATGATATTTATGGATAACCGTGATACCAGCTTCAGGCACCATAACCTGATTTGTCTTATTTTGAATTTGGGTTTGCTTGAACATGATATGTTGTCTTTTATATTTCATCTACAATAGTCAGATCCCCCAAAGAGGTGTGTAACTTAATATCCATTGTAGTTCTTTTTTCTTCTCCCTTCCAGCATCCTTCCCCAAACTGACTTAACTAGCCAAATTCATTGAGTTATTTTCTTGAATGGCATCGCTATAAGAAAGTAGAAGATTGGCAAGCCAGATATAGTTTGTTGTCTACTTAATCCTGCCTGGAGTGAATTAAAACTGTATATGTAAGACTGAATGGTTGAATGATAGTAACAAATCTGTTCCGTTTACTCTTTATTGTAGTTAATAATTGGTGGAATTGTATTGACAAGGAATTATAACTATTCAGTTCTCTGTTATATAATCTAGTTTCAAATAGAAATTATTTATTTAGTAGTTATTTAATAGTTTTTAAAATTGCATGTTACCTTCTAGTTTTGCAAGCTGTTCTGTGTTGCTAAACCTGTTACTTCAGCTAATCCGTTCACTGATGCTGGTGAGTGTGTAAATGTTGGCAGGCATTTGTCCACACAGTTTATAGAGGCCTTAGATTAGGAGCTACAGGGAACAGAATTCCTGTTTGTCTGTCACATACAATTTATGTATACAGTGACATAATCTTCATTGCATGTTACGAGACTGTTATTAGTATGACAATGTTACCTTTGTAATTGGTAAATGTGCAGCATACATGTGTACCTGGGTTGTTTCTCTACTTGTTTTGGTCAGTGTATACTCTGGCAAACAGCAAACATTTCATTTCATCAGAAATTTTAATATAGTTGTATTTGACAATGTTATGTTGAACTTCTATACATGAAGTTAGACATGAGAATAATACAATTTATAACTATTCTAATTCACCTTTTTGAATCCTGCAGCTTGGCTGAAGAGGAAATAAAGGCAGAGCAGGAGGTGGTGGAGGGGATGGATATCTCCACTCGATCCAAAGGTGAGTAAGAAGGAATGTTTAATCTATGTTTTACAACAAATGAATATTTTTAAACCAGGATAGTGAAACTGTGTAGTCTATCATGAAGCTGCTCTTCAGTGAAGACTCAAGACTCGTTGTATTTTTTTACAATGGCCATTGTATGTTAGAAAGTGTTTTAATTTGTGCTTGGTTTCCATTACATGTCAGCACTCCCCCCCCACTGGTTATTTCTGGTTTATGAATAACTAACTTCAGTTAAATGATAAAAAAAATCAGCCTCTTGTATCGTCTCACTTATCATGACTTCCTTTACAGTGCTTTTAGATTTGCAATGTAGGAGAAAGTAGTAGTAGTAGTAATAAGGTAGTATTTCCTACAGTAATGAATCTGAATTTTCATAAGAATAAACACAGTAACAATTCTGTTTCCACAAAATGGGTCCCCTGAGCAGTATGTATTTCACAGACATTTACGTATCTGTCCTACTACCCTGACATGAATTAAACTTAGAGGTGGAATTGCAGGTGGCTGATACTTTCTGTCCTTCTGGTTTCTGGAGTTTTCCCTGTGGATGAGTTACTACAAGAAAATGATGTTATCTGTCAGTGTAAAGCAAGCCAAATATGTAACCATCTGTATCAGTGTAAATATTCCCACTGTCATTTGAAGTGAGGGAACAGAAATGCCCTTCACTTGGAATACTTGCACGTTATTGTTTACTCTGGTTCTTTGTAATTGAGTGCCAGCTGCCTGTCCATCTCCTGTACTTGCAGCTGACTTTGCAGCTCAGTATACTTGAAAGCCATTTCTGTAAAATGGCAGAATTGGTTTCTACCAGGCTTTTTGAATTCTGGCGCATACCCACTGATTCTTCACATTTCTGCTACAGGGGTCGAGTCTAGTTAACTCTGAATGTGCAGATGTAATTGTCTTGAAAGCGTGGCACAGATCATCTGCATTGCTTTGTTTTTTAATGAGGTAGCTTGGGTAGATAACATGGTTATAAAATTGTGTTTAAGTCTTGTTTGTGCTAACAGACAGTAAATTGCTTGTTTCAGTTCTCATGGTATGGTTGGATGAGGTAGTATAATCTGACAGCTCAGAAGAGATTTGCTTGCTCCTTTTGCTCCTTCTTCCTGTCCTTTTCTCCTTTCTCTGCTGCTGGTCTTGCACATCAGTCTCCATCACTGGGCTGCTGTTGATGTGTACTTATGTCTGTATTTCAGTTTTCTAAGCCAGCAGAAAGTAAGCTGGTTTTTGTTGCTTTAATGATTGCTGCTGAGTGGGGTAAGCTCCAAGCTTTGTGCTCACACTGCTTACTTCCTTTGTGGTGCTTGTTAGATCCCAGCCAGTTGAACTTTCTAACCAACTTAAAAACTGAAACATTATTTTGCTGTTGTAGTGACCAGTCTGATTGTGAAAGAGTTTGATGAGTATGAGAACTCGATAGAAGAGATGAAGGGTCTCTGGATGCATTTATCTGTGCATGAAATCTCACATTCATTTCGCCTTAGAAAGACTTTGGCCCACTTATTAGTTAAACTGTTACTTAGGTCACTCTGACATAATCAATGTCTAAAAGTAATTTATGAGTCTGATATCTATTTAAGTAGATGTCTGCATCTTAGTGCTGTTGCTTTACTCAGCCCAGAAACAGGTGTATGGTCCATACAAAAAGCTGCAATTCCCTTACATTAGTTCTACTGCTGGTCTGACCTCAAGGTGTACTGTTTTAATGAATTAAACCCTCAGGAAATTTTTTACTTTTGCTTTGTAGGGTTAAGATGAAGTTTCCCAGAACAGTGAGCTGATTTAATACCTCATGGTGATTGAAATGGTCAGTCTTTCATCTCCCAACCTTCTCAGCCATGTGATCTTGCAGCTCCCTTAGCTTTGTGGGCTCTGATCAATTAAAATTGGTCGATTCAGAAGGAGCTGACCTCACAGAAAAACTCAGGTTTTTATACTGAGTCAGTTTACTGTTGATACAACTCCTTGGACGAGCTCATAGGTAAGCTCTGGTAGTGATTGAGAGGAGAGTGGTTGTAGAAGACAAGGACAGGATCACAGAATCACAGAATGGTAGGGGTTGGAAGGGACCTCTGTGGGTCATCTAGCCCAACCCTCCTGCCGAAGCAGGGTCAAGCTGTCATTGAGTGGAAGTCACTGGTCTGTACACAGTAGGATCTTTTGTGTGTTAAACACCAGTGAGAGTGATCTGAATGACCAGAGTAAAGATAAAACTTCACAGAGGTTGAATTAATTGAATAAATATGATGGAATTGATGCTGATTTGCTTTAATTAGTTTGTTAAATTTGACATTTATGTTGACAAACATAAACCAGAATCATTCTGAGGGCAAGAGTAGCAACTGCCCACTCCAAACCCTTACAGGTATATATTTTATTTCAGTGAAGAAGGGATGTGGGTTGGAAGGAAATCCTAAGACTTGCCTATAAGCCATCTTGCTTTCTTGTATTCCCAACCGAATATATGAATTAGTGGTAGAACTTTATACTGGTTGAATATGTAGTTTTGCATAGAAAGTAAAAGGATAATAAATGTCATCTGCTTAGTCCAAGAGCTGACTGTATTATAGGCCTGCTAAAATTAATCTTTATGGACTTCTGTTATTTGGATGGAGACGTTTCCCTGTTGGCTCAGGGCAGTGTTTCTGCAGCAGAAAAGTCACAAACCAGAAATTTTGAAACTGTTGTTACACTCTGTGTAAGGTAGAAAAAGTGTACCAGTTCTAAACTGGTGGGATAGTGGTAACAGTGTTTCCTCCTGTAACAATCTCCTTCAGATTTTTGCTTTGTGTGTTTTGGAAGGGATGTAGATGAGGAGATTGGCCCTATATAGACAAACCCTTAAGGGAAGCATACAGCTTTTCTTGATCTGTGTTGGGTTTTTTGATGGTCTGAGAAGCTTGTGCAGGAGATCAATCCGAGGTATTGTGTAACTTGTCCTGGAGAAGCTGATATGCTGCAAGTTTGTAACGTAACTTGTTCTGCTACAGTTTGTACAACTCATGTGAGGCCATGTCTGAAGAAAGTTGTAGGAAAATAAATTAAGTTGCTTTAAAACCAATTAGTCTGATGAGACCTCTTTGTGAATATTTTTCTTTTGGTATAAGAAGTTTAATTTTCTATAAATCAGTTCCAGTTCAGTTTAAGCTATGCTGAAGCATGCACTGTTTAATGTGTAACAAGGGTGTTAGTGTAGCCCTTGAATCGGTTTAAGTAAGGTGGTCATTTCAAAGCAGCCTAAGACGGTCACACTGCTTGATGCAGCAGTTTTGTCCACTTCCTTCCCTCCCTAAGCTGGCAGGAAACTAGCTGAACCATAAAACTTGAATAGTTTTCTCCTAGCTTAGTGTGCTGACATGTCTTGGTAGACTGCCAGAACTGGTGTAAGAGAGAGGGCAGGAGTATTTCTGCAGTTGGACGCAGGAAGCGCAGAGCTTTGTTAGCCAGCATTTAAATAGGGTTAGGCTGTAATGAAACTAGAGCTTAAGGCCATAGGTGACACTTCTTGCTTACACTTTGTCATGTGATATGTAAGAGAGCGCCTATAGCAGTGGTCAGAGCTACGCAGCCTTCCACATTCATCTTTAGCTTCATTTTTCTACCCTTCTCCTTAGTCTGGCACTGATGTTTATACTGTTGCATAGTAAGCTGTATCAAGTAGCTGATCTAGCTGAAAATTGATCATTTTTTTTGTAGTATTATTTTTTGCCTGAATCATAAATTGGTTAACCCTACTATTACATACAAGTGCCTGTCTGCACAAAGTTGTGGGGCCAGACATCTGGTGAGATGGGGAAGGGAAGAGGAGGAGAGTTACTGTAGCAGTTGTAATGTAGATCTGATTATAAGCTGTGCATGTGCAGCTTTACTAAATACGAGGTTTTAAAATATGCTGCTCTTCATTGGAACAAGACGGCGTAAGGCATTTGAGAACTGGAAATGGGAAACGACAGCTTAAAGAGAATAACTGAGTCCAAAAACACAAAATGGAGTCGGCAGAGGATTACTGTTTAGCAAAGGAGAAAGGCCATGGATTAGATAATTATAATATTTTGTCCTCTGCATATGATTCATTAACATGTCTGACAGAAACATCTTGTTATATTCTGTCCCAGCCCCATGGCCTACTTTTTAACCTTGTTTATTAAATATTTCAAGATGGGATTTGCAAAGCTTTCTGGAGAATTTTTTGAGTATTTCCAGGTTGTGATTCCAGAGCAGCATAACCAACTTAATTTCTTCACTTGCACTTGTTAGCTTTGGACAGCACTGAACTCTCCACTGGGCTTTTTCATCCTATCAACCTGGAAGATTTTTTTTTTTTTTAATTCTTGGGTTAGTTTTCTGCTAGTTTATCTTACTACCAACAGTAGTTAGCTCTGGTGGCAGATGGACTTGCATGTAGATTTCATATGTTTCAGCTAGTACTGTAACTGTTGCTGGTCTAGCAACTAGTCAAAAGGAGCTCTTTAACTCTCTTCTTCCCGTTACCAGTCGTATATCCCTTATACTTCCTTTGCATCTATGCTGGCTAGCTATGCTGTTAGCCAGTGCTGAGTTAGTTAAGCGCTTGGGTGTAGAAGTAGTTTTCTACCTGCTTATCTCCCAGATTACTCGGGAGCTGGACAGATGTCATTGCTAGGAGCAGACTTGCCACAGTCAGTGACAACTAGTCATTAGATGGTCTTGTCGTAAAATCATATACTGATACACTGCTGCTTAATGGTGAGAATTCTGACTTTGACAGCTTTTATATTGCTGCAGGTTTGTGTTGAAGGCTCTTTGGTCTTAGGGACTTCTCTCAGTGGTAAAAGATTTGGATATTTTGAATATAAATGCAAAATTACTAGTAAAATGGAATTTCCAGAATACATTATGTATTTTGTAACAGTTTCATAGTAGTACATTGTGTATCGACTTTCTGTGCAGTGATACCAAGTATTTAATCACATAGAAATGAGATTCTCACTCCAGTGTGAAACATAATTTGAGAATCCTCCAGTGAACAGTAGTACAGCCCGAGGCTTTTATCTCTAATGCACAGCCCTTGTTACTTACTAATCAACAGGGGGTCTTCAGGAGTGCCTTGGGGCAGCAAGTCCCCCTACAGCCAGGCTCTAGCTTATAAGCAGTTTACATCTCTTATATTGCAGGTTGTTGGGAGGTGTTTCTTTTTCTTTATCCACCAAAATTCTACAATGAAGAAACAAGTAACAATGTCTTTTTTGTACTTATGCAAAATTGTGACATAGTAGGAGTTCCTCAGGATTTACACAAGCGTGGCTAACCTCTATTATTTATTACATTAAACAACTGGACTGGGTTAATTGCATCAGCTGAAGTATCTGGAATGTAAACAGGACTTTAGTGGTTGATTGAAACTGCATCGTGTTTCAAAATCCTGGCATAAGATTAAGATGCCTCAGAGCTGAGTGTGAGTTCTAACAGATTTATCCATGATTTTGTTAAGTGTTTGGAAGATAATTAAGCTTGCTGGAGTCTTATAGATAAGATATTTATATTATGGATAGATTATAGATGGAAAAAAACCATAAATCTATTAGCAACCATTCAGGATAATAAATGTAACTGGCAGACTTCAGAGTTCTGGAATCCATATAAATTATTAATTGAAGCCTGTTCTGTCAAATCAGACTGTAATGATGGTGACAATGGAGATAGTGTTGTTCCTTTTTCTCTCAGAATTCTTCATTGATTTCCCTCAACACTGTTTAAAGTACGTGCATTCAGAGCTTTTGAGGAGGAGAAAAGAAGAGAGAAGTGACAGTCTAGGTGGAAGTTAGTTTTCTGGTTTTGTTTTTGTTCCTTCTAAAGGCATAGTTACATTTCTGTGGGGTAATGACAGCTTAAGCAGTCTTCAGTCACCTTTGTATTGTACCTTCTCTCATGCTGCCTCCTGTTTTAGACTAGCCTAGCTGTTTCTTACAGCCATCAAATGAATTATCCATGAAACTGCTTTAATGACATTTTTGTTTTGTTACATTTCATTTAATTTAAATCCTTCATCTGGTTCGCCAAATGCTGGCAGGACAGAATAGCATGGGATTGGGAATTGGTGTTAACAGAAGTAGCCTTGGCCTGGCTCTGTAACACTTCTGCTGAGTGTCTAACTTACATAGAACAATTGACTAGGTTTCTAATTGGAAATGTTATTCAGAATTTTGCGTATTTGACCCACCTGCATTGAGATATCAAGAACCTACTTATATCACAGAATACTTTTACTGGTGTACTGAAGTCTCAATTTACTGATATCTAATACAGATCCTGGAAGACTATAATAATGCTTTCACTGAAAAAATACATATATATATATATATCTATATATATATGTAAAGCAATATATGTTTATCTAAGTCAGACCTGCCATGCTCATGTGCTCCTTCATGTCAGCCACATTTCCATTCTTTTGCTTTATACTGGCACTTCAGCTCTGTGACCTGTTGGTATGCCAATTCAGCTGAAATTATTTTTTGAGGGTTTTGTTGGTTTTGGCCATATCAGTTATCTAAACCATCTTGCTTCCTGGGTGAAAAAATAACAGCGCTAGAGAAAGACAAAGGAAAGAAAGTGTATCTGTGGAAGGGTACTGTGAAGTCTTAACTTAGAACTGTAATTTGCTGTGGATTTTGGCTCTCATTAAGGCCTTATGGGTAAAGAAACTAATGCAAGTGTAATAGGTACTTAGAAATACATATGTTAGTGCCATTTTGTTTTGATTCTAGTCTGGATTTACTTTGACTGCATTTAGCTTAAGTAAGTTTTAAAATTTTTTTTTAAAAAAGGTATATGGAAAGGAGAGCATAAGGAGGTGTAAGATATCACTGTTTGTAAGTCTTGGTACTGAGCAGTTTGTGCTATGTTCTTACAGTAAGGCATGTTGATGTTACTTGTTTTCAGGAGGAATCACATTGGGGTGTCATGGGAAAAGGAAGGAAAACAGCATTTTATTTTTATGTATTTTCTGAGTTGGCATCTGCTTCTACTGAGAAAAACAAGACTTCTCAATTAGTTGTCAGGGGTCATTGCTGTTGAATACTTACAGCAGAGTACTTGGCAACGTATAGAACACAAAATATGGTTGTGGTCTATGCTCCATATGCTGCAGCAAGATATGATCCCTGATGTACAATAATAATATAATTTTTTTGCTTGTTTTTATAGCTTTTTTCTAAGCTAAATTGTATTAAGTCACTATCATAGTTTACCTATTTAAAAACTGCATTACCATCACATAAAATTGGACTTCTAAAGTAGTCAGAAAGTCTGAAATTAAGTTGCTTTAGGGTTTAAGTATGCTTTAGTCTGTCTCCTGGGAGCAGTAGTTACTAATCCTTTAGTCTCATGATGGTATACCGAAATGAAGATTTTCAGCTTTAGGTGAAGCTCAGGGTAGCTTGTTGTTCTCCAATGGATGGTTTGCAAGAGCACTCGTAGGTGCTTATTTCAACCTTGGCAATGTTACAGAGCAATTAATAATAACCTAGTGATGTAGAAACAGTTAGCTTTTAATGAGAATTTAAAAAGTTATTTCGGGTGTCTATTTTTTCACTTGTGCTAGACACATGGAATTGAGGTAATGCTAAGAAAGCAAAATCACACACTAAAAATCAAATAAGTAGATTAAGGTTGCTTGGCAAATTAATTGGCTAGTACACTTGGTTTTCAATAAAATGTCCATTTACTATTTTACTGTAATGCCCTTCATTTAGTACGCAGAACATTTCATTTCTTATTCATCTTCCGACTGCTGGGTAACTGCAAGTGATCTCAGCCTTTTCAGTTAGAAAAGGTGGGGGCACAAATTGATGCCTATGTGAAAAGTTTGGTTCAAGTTGACTTGCTCAATGTATGGTAGGAGTTTTGTAGAAGAAGCAGGGGGATTGCAGGCATATGTGCCAACTGGCATGATGAGGTATTCTTCAAAGTGAGACCATTCTTGCTCATTAAACACCTTTTTAAAAATATTTCTCTGACATAGAAGAGATCACCAAAATTCATGCTGTTCCTTTTTGGAGCAGAAGCATGAATCCACCTCTTAAGTAAATGTCCTAGTCACCAAGTTATTGCGTAGTTTAAATTTGGTCTTTTTTGTTCGTTCCTTTTGGATTTGTTTCACTTTGTTCAAGTAATAAATATGAAGTTAAACTACACTGGGGGAGTGATCCAGGTTAAAAATTAACTTTCCTCTTGACAGGTTATTTTAACAGGAATATATTTCTTGATCTGGTTCACAGCACGGCTACTCAAACTCTGTTAACACAGCTGGAAGAGCCAAGGAGGAAGAAGAGGCAGTGTGTGCCAAACAGGGCATGGCTGTTGAAAGAAATTCACACAAAATGCAACTCCAGCATTTTTTTATCATAATTAGAATTGAAAACTGTAACTCAGTTGAAGTAGGTGCTACCGTTCTTATTTTACTTGAACTTAATTAAAAGATTGTTCATATTATTAGGTCTCTCACAGATTGGTAAGGTCACAACGTGTAGTGATAGTTGAAGATATTGGCCTATTCCACTAGCACAACTAAATCTGAAAGAAAATGCCTGTGCATTGCTGTATTCCTGTCTATTCCTTAATTGTTCCAGTTACATCTTACGTTGCCTCAAGAAAATCTCTGTGCTTTTCAGTTACTTGCCAGTTAGAAATAAGGTGTGTTTCAGGTCAGTTTTTGTATGTTGTATATGTCACCACTTCTGAAAAGCCCTAGTATGCTCAGGCTTGAACCACAGAAGAAAATTACACTAGTTAAGTAGTTTTTTTAAATCTCTTAACCAAGCATGTATGTCTCTGTGATCATTTGGTTAAATTGGTGTTGAATCAGTACCTTTTCTCTTGCAGTGTAGTTTGGATTTGGCTGTGACTGAATCGTAATTCAGTTCTGGTGTAGCTAATAACAGTTTTAACCCTTTTCCTGACCCTGAACCAGTTAGTTTAGGAAAAAAACGCATTTAAAAGTGAGAAGCATCACATTACGGGGGCATGCACATGATGAGGAACTTTACACCTGATTTTCTTTTTTCGTACTTAGAGCCGAGGTACAACGCACAGTGTCACAGGCAACTTCTTTAAAACGACCACAATCTGAGGCTGAAAAGCTGAAAGGAAACTGATGTGCTCCATTGATGGCAGTTTTGTGCCTGAGAGTAAGAAATGGAAGCTAAAGGGCAGAAAACTACTGTCCTGTTACGCTGCTGGTTTCAGCGTGTGCCTGCATATGTACAGTATGGAAATAAAAGCCTGCATCTCTTCAGTGAGTTATAGTGAGAGCTTTATTTGCTGGGGAGAAACTCAAAGGCTCAGAGATCCTTGCAAGTACTTTGAGGATGTTGTTTGCTGTAGAGAGAGACAATTCTGCAGATCTCCCTGCGTTTGGAAAAGGAGGACTAAGGCATGGTCAGCACTTCACAGTAAGAGTAGTTTACTTATGACTGCCTTTAGGAATGCATGAAAAGTCTCTGTTGAGAACTGCAAATTATAATAAAGAAACAAAGACTTATATTCTACATGCTGTTCTGTGCCATGTGGTGATGGAAAAACGAGAAAAGATACGGTATGATGCTTTTTTGTTGACCACTCTGAATGCAAACAGTTCCCATGCTGAATAAGCTCCATTCTGCTTTAATGAAAAAAAAAAATAGAATTCAGAGGTTGTTTTGGTTTTAGGTTTGATCGCTTTGGTTAAGTTGTGGGTTTTGGTTTAGCTGACACTGATGCTGCAGTATTTCTTCCAGGATAGCTGTATTGGCTCAGCTCTGTTGGGGTATATGAAGCATATGCCAGCCAAAAGAGTTCTTCTGCCACCTTCTGTGCATAATGAGCTGAAGTGAAAAAAATCCGTAGTCTTCTGTCAGTGTAGTTGTACCTGTATTAGGATTTTTATTGTCATAATTGTGTAAGGAGGAGAGGAGGCAGGCATTATATTTTTCACACGTTTAAGTGACGTACCTTACCTGGCAATTCTTTGTACTGTCAGACCAATCTAAATTTTGGCTTTAGGCCCACTCCATTTAGTGGAGTGGGAGGCGAATGCGCTTGAACTGGAACAGGTCAAGTAACAATAATGGTCTCAGACACATTGTATTGGTTTAATTCAGCCTAGGCATGTCAGAATATGACTGGTCTTAAATGCTGCCTACAAGTACAAAAGAGGAGGGATGGAAAGGAAAAAACATCACATTTCTTAGTGTCCATGAAAACTCAAAACATGAAATTTTTTTGTTTGTTTAAATAAGCTTAACTAAATTTTAACAAAATTTTATAACTTATGTGAACAGAAAGATTTCTCTGAAAGCCAAAACTACGTTTCTGCTAGGCAGCACTGCTGAAATAGCTGTGCCTACCTAAGTCTAGTGGCAGACATTTTCCTAGGATTGTTGAAATTGCATCTGTTGTTAGCCTGGTGCAGCTATCCTAGATTAATAAAACTCAGGATGGGCAAATGCGCCTACGTTCTCTTCTCTCCCAGTTATATCTTCTTCCATCTATCTTCTCATATGTTTTTCATATTTATTTATAGTTTTCTTGATTCTTAATCATTAGCTTGACATGTTACCAAGTTTTTTGTCGATCAGAAGTCACCATATAACACCAATTTTTTTGTAGAGTTATGTAGAAAGAAGTCAAACCCACTGCTTTTTTCTGTGCAGTTATATGTTTGGGGAAAAAATTTAAAAGCTCCAGGAACTGAAATAAATGGAATGTTCACAGTTGATTAGGTAACAATTACATCTTTCATGTGTCTGGACCCATCTGAAAGATGTGTGATGCTAATTATAGCAGGTAAGATTGGTATTTTCACAAATTAACGTAGTCCAGTAGAACTTTTCTTGCACAGGAGACGTTCTTCCACTATGCCTTTTCCATCTTTCTTTATATTTTCTTCCATACATGTAAATAGCATATGTTCTTGAAATGCAATTTCATATAGAAATATCTTTTTGGATCACTTCTTGAGCTTGCATCAAGATGAAGTTTTAGTAGCATCATGGGGTTATTTGAGCGTATTTTTTCAAAAAGTTTTGCTATGTTAATAGTTGTATGGCTTCTGGATGTTGTTTCACTGTTTGCACTAAATAATATGTTATTTTCAATTATATGCAAGCATTCCAAGGTTAACATCAAGATTACATTGCGTGTATCACTCCTATTTTTATATCAGTATCGTTTGCCCTTTTTCACAACAGAAAAAAAGTCATTTGTTCATAGTCAGTTCATGCTCAACTATTGTTCTAAATACTTTTTCTGTTTAGAGAAAAGTGCATAGGTTGCTAATCTTACCTCTATTTGTGCAAATCATTATTGCAGTCAATTTTTATTTATTCTCATTGACTGTTTTCCCTCCACATTTGCACAAAATACAGAGATCATGTAGAAATATAATCCAGTTCTTTATTGTGCCATAGACCCTCTAAGATTAGTGCCATGTGACAAATTACACTGCTTTTGAATGCGATTCAGTGTAGCTTTTCAATTTGACAGGTCATTATTCTGAATACGTTTTTAAGTTAAACTGTGTTTTACTAGCTCACTTGTAAGACTGTCTAATGATAAAGTGTCAGTGGTCATATTGTGTGCGAAACTCCTTAAATGTGTTAAAATCATTCCCCGAGGGGAATGTTGTAGCTCAACAAAATTGTCTCATTCAATAAATAGTTAAAAGTCAGATTGGGCGGCATTTGGGGGAGAAGGGTGTTTGTCCACTGTCTCTGTGAAATTATCTAGTGCTGTGGTTTTCAGTATTTTTCTATTTGGGGAACTTTCAGTATTTTTGGTGGACATTTTTAAAGTTAATTTAAATCTATTTACAACAGACATCCTCTGATAAGTTAATCCAATTATTGGTTGTTGTTCTGGTGCCTCTGGTGTTCATTGGAGACTTCAGGTGAAGTGTTTTAGTGAGGTTTTGGTGACTTCACAGCCTGAGACAGCTCAGCCCATCACCCAATGAGGCTTGGAAGGCAAGAATACAGATCCAGGAGGGAATGGATGCAGGATCATGGCAACCAGGAGTTTGATTGCCTCTGGTTTCTGTCAAATGGCTGCCAAAAACTGTTATTTCGGGGAAAAAACCCCAAACTTCAAGGTGGCATTAGTACCAAAAGCAGCATTTCTTCTTCTTGCTACATGTTCCCATCCGGTATAACAGCTTTGCTGAGTGCATTACAAGCACTTGTGTGGCTGTGCAGTGAATAGGGTCATAGAAGAAAATTACTCAGGAAAAAGTTATTTTTTTAGACAGGTTTTATTTCTCAAGTGTTTAGTGTGCAGCTACAAAACATTTGCACTGGTACATATGAGTAGGGGATTGAAAATATGGAAATGACTTTGGTGTGTGTTCAGTTGTTTCTCTGCAATATTGAAGACTTCTGATCCCTATGGTTTTATGTATCATTTCGTTTTGATGCATACATTAAAAGCTTAAGGAAAAATTAAACATATTAAACCAACTCTATTGAACTTTCACTTCCATTTTATAAAGATCATTTCACTGTTCTATGATTGTCTATTACAACTGATTGCATGCTTGTTTCTTTTGAAAAAAAGTCAGTAAGTTCTTTGTAATTGAACTGAGCATTCCATATTCATTAGGAATCATTTAAATTCTGTTCTGAGAAAATTAAGTTGCAAATGTTCTTATTTTTACCTAGGATATCTCTGATAAGCTTGTCAGTGATTTTTTTTTTACAATATATTAACTCTTTTAAGGCTGTAAATAATTCCTTCTGAATATTCTAATGAACATGAAACAGTGACGAAGTAAAAAAAAAAAGGTGAATTAGAAATCTTTGAAGAATTCAAATAATTTAGCATGGTTGGAGGAGTGAAACAGACATGAAGGTCATCATAATAGACATTCATTTGATAGAGCTATATCTCATTTTCCTTCTAATTTTTAAAATATTTTTGCACATAGGTCATAAAATGCAGTTCAGAGCTATCGGGGCTACGTACGTTGCTTGTGTGATGAGTTTACACTAAGATGACAATCCATGAGCAACTGAGACCCAGGCACATGCTCCCTTCTGCCAGTTTTGTTACTTGGGATAGTAACTTCAGGCATAGATGGAAGCTGTGACTTAATAAACTACTCTTTTAATTTGCGTGGTTGAATGTGAGAGCTCTGACTGTGAGAGGCATTGAAAAGTTATGTCACTTTCTGTTTATTGCTCTATCTTGCTGTCAAAAGTTACTAGTTGACTGGGAGTCTTAATTTTATCTTCTTACAATCCAATTTAGCAGGTACTACAGATGACTAAGTATTTGAGGTAGCACATTTATTTTCAGACTATAGGAAAATTTCATTTTTTCTGTTGACATATTTGAATAAGTTTAAATATGAGAAATAAATGATGAGGACTGACTTTCCTCTTACTGTGTTTTAACTTCTGTTGCTGATGTTCCTAAATTACTTGAGCAAAGCTGTCAGGAACTGTTACTGTTGTTTATCTGCTTTTGAAGTGTATGACATAAATTAGCATAGCACTCTGCTAAACTACAGAAATAGTTGTTGTTATACTTTAAAAGATACTAAAATTTGAGATGTGATGAATGACCAGAATGCTGTGGGAAAAGAAAAAAATACTTGATGTTAATCTAAATTACTATATCGAGATTTCACTAAACAGTGGCATCACCTGGCAAGTCTGTGCTTCCAGTTTTGTCAGTGACTGGGTGAAAGACAGTTGAGAATTTTTATTCTGTTCAGTGAAGGAGTGTGAATGACAAACTGTAACCTTGTTTGAATGTTTTGCGTTGATATGCACTCTTCAACCATATTGTTTGTATCTGTCATAGATCCTGGCTCTGCCGAACGCACAGCACAAAAAAGGAAATTTCCCAGCCCTCCACATTCCTCTAATGGCCATTCACCACAAGATGCATCAACAAGTCCTATAAAAAAGAAAAAGAAACCTGGTCTATTGAACAGTAATAATAAAGAGCAGGTAAGAGAAGTCATGGTCTTGTTATCCTAGAATACAAAACAGTGAAGGATGTAGAAGCAGATGATTAGGAGCTCTCCTCTTTAGGAAGCTCCATTTTTGTACTTTAAGAGTGGATATTCGTTTTTGAATGCAGTGAGTGTACGAGTTGGCCTTTTAAGGTGGATTTGGGTGTTCTTTTATTTTTGTTTTACATCTGTATGAGAAAGACTACCTGTGTCCTGGGTTTTGATTTCTTAAACCTAGTAAGATGTATAACTAATAAGTGCAATTTTGAACAAAAGGATTATGAAGCAATATAATAACAAGAAAGCCAACTGTTACAGTTTTTATTAATTAAAACCATTAAAAGGAAATGTTCAGTGGCGTGATATCCTAGATTAAGAAAGATCTCAGAAAGTCAGTGTAAGTCCCTCATCTGCTTTCAGTCCTACTGCCAATTGTTAACAAAAGCCCAGCTCCTTCCTTGGTACTCTGCAGATTCCCTCCCCATCCTTTAAATTGCTGAGCAGTGTACACTCCTACCAAACTGGTTAAATCAAAGGGTCACACTGACAGTACTTTTCAGTCATCATGCTTGAAATCTTATTTTCAGTGTCTTATGAATACTGAATTTACAGTATTTGTTGTAATTCTTAGAAGAACTTGACTCCAGAAGACTTTGACAATTTCTGATTCATTGTCTAATACAAGTGAAAGAATTATATAAAGTGTACTGAATAGCAAATGTTCTAAAGACCTGCATTGTCTTGAAGGAGATTACAAAAAAGCAGCCTTCAGCCTTACTGGAATTCTTTCTCATCTAATTTGATAAGGACATGCTTGGGTATTTTTCGTAGGCCTTTTGTGTGTCGATTTTGCCAGGATCATATAAACATAGGATTAAGTTCTGAGCATTTGTATCACTTTTTCCTGGTGTAACAGCAGCCACATTAAGTATTGTCCCAGTACAATTGCACTGGTTAAGAAAAAAAAAGAAATTCCTAATCACTGCAGTTGTCCTGGAGTGAAGACTGTGAATAAATCAGGCCTTGCTAGAGAACAGTCTTACAGTGTCAAGCATATTTTATTGAAGGATAAATGGGAGGTCTAGTAATAGCATGTTTAGGCATACTTGCACAATTTTATTGTGTCCAGTTTGGCTTTTACTGAGCTTCACTGTAGGCTATATAAATTCCTGTATGTCCTGGACATTTACTGGGGAGATGTTGCCTTAGTGAAGTCTGAGCTTCTGGCTGTGCAGTGTAGATATAATTTTACAAACAGTGGAATTGAATCTTAGGGTATTAATTTCCACTCTCTATTCATGCATTTAAAAATACATGTGAAAACACAGTTGCAGTTGTTGAACTTGATACATTCCCCTTGGTAAATCCTTTTCTGTTTTACAGGCATTTCAGACCTGAAATATTGCAGGATAGAATAAACTTACATATCTAATGAGGAAAAGCAATCAGACTTGCTCATTTTGCTGTGTTTGTTACAAGTTAGCAAGAAAATATGATCTGTTTAGTTTTGTTTAGCTTTTTCAAGTTGTTTTTAATTCAGTATTGTCTTGCGTGTCAAATTTGAAATGGACATGCCTGAAGATTATTTTTCCTGAAGTAGATGCAAAACTCTGCTCTATATGGTAGCATGGGTTGTTAAAGATTCTTTTACTGTATTTTAGCTGAGCATACAGTTACTTGTTTTGCTCTCAGGTTAAGTTTTAAGTACAATGTAGCTGATAGCTGTGGTTTTGATTGGCTGATAAGTCCATTTTGAGATATGACAACATCACTGGAAACTTCTACCTTAATATTCTACATTATGAAGTGTTTTGAAATATTTGAGTATTTCAAGATACCCTTACAAAAGTTATAGTTGCATAAAGCTTCATATCACATGTTGTGTATGCAGTAGCAGATCTTCAGAATGGTGTCAACAGGTATTTAAAGTGTTGAAATACAAGCAAAGAATTATGGAATTGTAGAATGTAGCTGTCAGGTTAAAAATCAAGAACTTCTGACAATAGGTCAGGTATAATGTCGTTGAAGTTGTCAGTTTGTTTTACTACTAGCTTCAATATTAATTTAAACTGAATATAAATAGTGATCTTTTTCTCCCCAGAACAGCCCTACAATACTATTGTTTTTTCTTCACTTTTCTGTGTTGTTCTACAGGTCTTAATAACTTTGGTAAAGACTTTAAAACAAGCTACCGCCTATTTGCGCTGGAATTGTCTAGTTGTGAATCAGTTGAGAAAACAAAGCTTGTCTTTCATAACTGTTAAAATTTAAACTCTTAAAACTTTTACTCTGATTAGAACAAGTGAAAAGGTCCTTTGTTTTGTTGTTTGGATGTTTTTTGAGTCTCGGAACTTTTTTTTTTTAAACTTGGCTTAGACAAAAAACGGTGATAGATGTTACAGAAAAGTAATTGCTCTCATGCTCTAGCAAAAATGGACTTCTGTTCAGTTTGGATGTTATGACTTCATTTCTGTGGCATGGTTTCACAGGTTTTATATTTGTCTTAAAGCAGTATCTTTGGTTCTTAGGAAGTTAGTGTGGATATACTGCTTATACCCACTTCAAAGTCAGAATATGTATTGAATTCCTCTGGTAATTTCCTTTATCTGCAGTTGAGGAAATGCCTCATAGCTTCATCTCCACTTATACTCTATTGAGATTTTGGTGTCACAGCTGTGGTGCATATAGCTGCAAACAAAACGTTTCTCTGCGCTGTAAATTGCAACTTTCCCATCTTCACGCTGGGTTTCCATACGCTTTTATATGTTTGAAAGGCTGTAGTAGTAATACATTTGAAATGTATAGTTAAAGCCTTATGCTGTCCTTCTTATTCCACAGGATCTCACAGAACCATCCTTTTGAAAGTCTTGTCATGTTATAGGATTAAAAATATGTACAGAGAAAGTACAGAAAATAACACTTTGCCCATTTCCATGGTGGGAACAAAGTATCTTTTTAGTAGTTGTATCATCTGTAGAATAGAAAATGAAAACCACCAAATCGAAATTCGAGTGATATTTTAGGGAGCAGAATGCTTTGGGAATGTTTGTGGGTAACATCCTTTCTTTGCCTAAAATATTATACAGTGTAAGATAACTGCAGATGGTATCTATTCTGGTGTATCTTTTGAGATATAACAGCTAAATT
>Ga0181612_154765_pt1 | contig 19332 bp, 12 predicted proteins | sample HoacroProtozoa21_FD_119630 | JGI IMG/M metagenome (GOLD analysis project Ga0181612, IMG submission 119630) | Hoatzin crop microbial communities from Cojedes, Venezuel. Combined Assembly of Gp0051906, Gp0051904, Gp0051908 | reverse complement strand
CGGTGCACCGGCTCCAGCGCCCGGCGCCGGCCCTGGCTGGGGACAGTCACTGCCCTGCCGCCGGGCTGCGCGTCAGCAAAGAGCATTTACTGCACGCCATGGTTGCTCCTCTGCGTGAAGAAAATGTTAATCAAACTGCAGAGGAGACACAATAGCTGCACAGAGACATTAAATATCTAGTTACTATGCGATAAATAATTAATAGAGTTAATCTATTTGACCATACTCTGCTCAAGTCATACCCTTACAGCCAATCAATAGCAATAAGACATAACATTTGTATGAGGCTTCGCTTTCTCCAAGTGCTGTGTGATCACTCATCACAGACGGCTGAGTACTCCCGATACCGCACAGGCCAGCGAAAACGTCGGGAAGTTTTGATTACATCGGCGATTCTGACTTTAGTTTGTGAAATGCTAGTGAAGCGCCCTGGCACAGCTAGCAGATGCATAGGCTGGGGTTTCTGATGAAGTTCGGGAAGCTAATGGCCCAGCTTCTGTTGACTTCCAGTGGAAATGCAAATTCAGGCCTTTCCAAAACCTCAGCCTTCATATTTTGAAAGCTACACGTACATAGTGCCAGCTTTCTATCACTTTCCTAATTTTAGCCTATCTAAGAAAGGAAAGAGATGAAAGAACCTGGTTTAGGAACTACAGAAGATTCCTTAATTGTATAAAGTTTACAAAGCTTGTATAAAGTTTACAAAACCATCACTACTATTTCTGTTTCAGCATTAGCAGACATCTGCACCTGAAAGAGCTCTCGGCTGGACACTGCCGCAGGGCTGTGAGCCATTTCAGACGGCAGCAACAACCGTCCTGCTTCCCTCTGGAGTTAAATTAAAATAGTTCCCGCACGCAGCAGTTTTTCTCTTCTCCAGCGATTTGGAGAGGGAGATTCACCCCCCCGCAGCGTGAGACCTGGTGTGTGGGGCCGGCACTCCTCCCAGGCCGCCTGCCTCGCTTCCCTGGGTGGGCAGGCACACGGGGCAGGAGCACCGGCCCCTCGGAGGCAGTGCCCACCCGCAGCCCAGACGCGGAGCTCTCCTGCAGACCACCCGCTCCCACCTGGTCCAGGCTGTCCCCGGACTTCCCGTGGGGTCAGCCGTGCCTGCCGGCTGCTGCCTCAGGCACAGCTGCCGCAGGGGAAAAGAGGTGGATTGTCCCTCCGAGGGTCCCTGGCACTAGCCCTGGGGCAGCCGCGGAGGTCTGCCTGCGGGTTTCATCCCCCTGCTCTCTGTTTCGGGGAGCCACGCACTCCATCCAGCACCACCGCCCTGCCACGGTCAGGGTGGCATCAGGGCAGGGGAGCTTGCCTTTTTGGGGCGTTTTTAGCAGTTCCCTGCCCAGTGACCGCAGAATAAAGGCAGCCTGGCTGAATGGGAACAGGTCGACTGCTCCCAAACCCCTGGCCATTGCCCTGCTGCAGGCCCACCCTTCCCCTCTGCCGTTAGCTCTGACAGTGCATGTGAGCAGGCCGCAGCGCAGCCGCCCTCGCAGGCGGGTGCAGCCCCGCTGCAGCCCATTGCGGCTGCGGCTCTGTGCTCGCATGGCGCAGATGGCCATCCCCCAGCACCGGGGCCACACTGGGGCGGCTAAACTAAAGAGTCCCAGGAGGAAGAACACAGGAGCTTTGTAGAAATATGTATTTTTACATCAGAGTTCTTAGTATATATAAAAAATCCCACCCTGCTGTGCTAGGAGAAAAAAATCCTGTGGGCATTTCAGACCAACCTATTTTATTAATGCAAACTGTCAGATTCAACATACGAGCCAGCCGGAAGAACAGGAGGCTGGGAAGGAGGAACGTATCCACGGTGAGCCCTCAGCAGGCCCGTGCGTCTCATCGCCCCTAGTTGGGGATCAGAAACAGAGGTGGGCGAGTGACAGTGATGCAAAATAAAGGTGTCTGTAATTTGGAGTGGGTTTTGCCAGCTCTGCCCGGGGCTGTGCTGTACCTGCCTTCTGCTTACTGGTCAAATGACCTGAGCCTTCCTGGGCAAAACAGTAACGACAAGCATGTTTGTCATGGAAAATGGTCATGGCAAGTGCTGCCTACATTTGCACACCTGAGCATGTACACTCGAAACACAGCTGTACGCGCCCCATCCAGACCTGGCTGCGATGCTACGGGCTTTACACAGCCAGTTACTAACTGGCCGTTACAGTGTCGGTGTGAAATACTCAACAGTCCAGTGTACAATTTCAGGAGATTTCAAATGATTTCACATTTCAGAAAATATCTGTAAACTGAACTCTCAAGAAAAGACACGTGAAAACTTTAAACCCCAACTCATTAAATATTCACGGTGATGTATTTGCTCAGCTCTAATCAGCGTCCAAAGAGGACTGATAAACGCTGCTTACAAGCAGTTCAAACAGCAGGATGGGTCAAAGTAAAACAGAAAGTAAAATCCCACGGTATCAGCAGTCAGTGCAGGGAATTAGTTGTCCAACAACACGAAAAATAAAGGTTGGGATAAAAGGCTTTCCCAGATAAATACAACCGGCTCATTCTGACTTCTCACTCTGGAGGCGCAGACACCGATGCTCTCCCAGAAGAGCCAGACCTCTGGGTGCTCTCCCTAGGGACACGAAGCAAGGAGGCACCCACCTGCCCTCACAGGGTGCTCTCATCCACCCCCCATCTGAAGAAACTGGGTGCCTTTGAGGTCTCTGCCTCTCCAGCATTGTCAGAAGTTCGTACAGATGTGCATGCATGGAAGAAGGCTGTGGACTCCTGTTTCCCTACAAAACCACGCTGCAAAATCCTCTCACTATTCTTAGTTCGTAGAAAATACCCATGCAGGCAGGGCACAGAGGACCAGAGCAATACCAGCACAGACGGGAGTGGGAGCAGAGACAGAAGTTAGGCTCTGGAGTCGACAGAAGCGTGACTGCACTTCCAGTGAATATTGTACGGCCTCGGGGCAGTGCCGTGGGACTCAGGCTCCATGTCCACGTGAAGTGCAGTTACCTCTAAAAACTGCGCATTTGAGCATATGCCGTGAGGAAAACAAGGCTATCAAATCACTCTGACTCAGTTTCACCACTGAGCAAACAGAGCTGATAACTGCTGCGTCTCTCGGGAATGCTCCACGACTCAGGCTGTATTTGGGTCGTAAGAGACTTCAAAGGTCCTTTGCACTGAAGTGCTGCAAAATACAGCAGGCACTGGTAGACAGTGACCTGGCAGTAAGGCATGTCAGAACTACAGAATTCTTCTAATCTTTCCTCCCCAGCCGATTCTGTCAGCCCTGCAATCACTTCTGCAGTTCTTCCTTGAACTCGTCTCCACTCCCAGTATTTTTTTTTGTACATGATAGGATGCCCAGACACATCATGCTGTGACCCTGATGAGATCCTGACACACCCAGGTGGTCTCAGAGGGGTGCGAGCACTGCCCCCACTGGCAGCTCCTGCTGCTAGCACCTGCGGGTTGTGACGATGAGCCATGTGTCCCTCAGGAGCCCAAGACCTCACACCAGGAAGAAAACAACTCTGAAAATAATGGAAGAGGCTTGGACACCATCAGAAACCAAGCCATGGAAAGAGCTGGCAAGGAGTAAGTTACTAAATATTTTAAGACCAAATAAACCTGACGTTTTAGAGGGCTCTGGTCCATTATTTTTGTTCAAATTACATGTGCATCCTCTGATATATACCTCCGCAGTCGTAGACACAAAACATAAGAGGGACAGAGAAAGAAAAATGTTGCTGAACAAGGGAGCTACATACTGTAGGAATGCAGGAGCCTGTGATCTGCGTTATTTCTTTGCTTAAGGCCACCTAGCAACAGCGCATAGGTTAATCCTCCACAGACTGAACAGACAGCATCAGCCAACAGGAAAACAAAGCATCCCTGCTAGAAAAAAATCAGAACAAGAATTACCCATTTGCAAGAGGGTTGTAGGAACAGGCAGCAACAAATAAGAAAGAGATACTCCTGCAAAAGGAAGATTTCCCTGTAAATGGAGTTATTGTCCATCTCGTTACTAAAAATACAAAAAGAGGTTTACGACATTTACAGAAAACCTCTGCAGGAGCTGCAGGAGCCCTGCTCCACAGGGAGCTGGGGGGAAGAGCTGGACCATGGTCAAGGCTGGTTGCCTTCTTAGAGAGCGCCTTTAAATGATGACTAGAGCATCCTCTAAAATGCTAAATAAACCTCTGGAGCTGTAACCCTTCTGCTAGGGGTTAGCAGCACCTGCAAGGGCAGGTTCAGATCTCTAGGAGCATCTCTTGGAGGTTAAGACACATCATCACCTTCTTAAAGCCATTGTTCACAGCAGCTCAGCCCCTCCCTTTGCAGCTCTGCCAGGCTTCCCCTAACCAGGACGTTCTGCTAAAGGGGCCTGGAAAACGTGGTGGGAGGCCACTGTTCCTCTCCAGCCTGCTGCAGTGCGCCACCTGCCTTCCCCATCACCCCAAGCTGAGTGTCACCCACTGCTCACCAGTGCCAGCACAGCCAGCATTGCCCCCAGCAAAGCTTCTGACCCAGCTTTTCCAAAGAGTCTTTGTGGCACGGCACACCTTCCTGTGCTCGCTGAGGGATGGCGGCCAACGTGGTGCCGTGCATACCTGCACGTCTGGGATGTGATTTGTTAAGGGGTTTATTGTTGCTCCTTTTCTGCTGCTCACCAACAGATGGTAGCAGCACTGATGCTGTCACGCCGGGCCAGGAGCTGCTCGCAGGAGACCACTTCTGCTCTGAAAGTTTTCCTACCTGATGAAAAGTCATGCTTGCTATTCACCTTGCACCTCACTAGCTGCACTTCCAGAGTTAGCTCAGAGAGCAAAACAAGGATCTCCTAGTAAAGCATATTCTTAATTCAAGGCTCTAGGGAGGGACACGGGCAGGTGACAAGGCTGTGGCTTGTTCACTAAGGCTGGTAAATCAAAACGTGTTCAAGTACACCTGTGAGACCTGGGCTGGATGCCCCACATGGTGACTCCAGGGCTGTGTGGGGCTACAGCAGGGCACCCTGCCTGGCTCTGCCCACAACGAGCCATTCCCCAACAGTGAGCAACACTCAGCTTGAAGACAGACACCAGCAAGGCACAAATTAATTACGCCATTTATTATTTACAAATTTAATTATTGGGCAAAATCTTAGCATTTCGTGCCACTGGCTGCACTGGCCATTCGCACCGAATGGGGCCCCGGGCCGCTCCCTGCCTTTGCTGGTGAGCACCGAAGCCAGCTGGAGCTTTGCCTAAGCGAGGTCTGGCTAAGACGGAGCTAAGTACGGATCTCAGGATTTGGTCTACAGTGAAGTCGCTCTGCAGAGGAAAAACAAACAAACAGCAGCTCTGCTCTGGAGGCTTCCCCTAATTCTGTAAAGTGCTTTGAGCCTTGCGAGTGGCTCTGTATAATCAATAACACCATTAACAAAAAGGTGGCCGAATGGCAGTTACCTCTGATTAAAACAGAGCCCTTGGTGTATTGCAGCAAACAGCCATGTAGCCGTTTCTCTGATCAGAAGCAGGTCTTTCCTAGTGTCATATAATTCATGTTAAAATCACAGCAATAAGGCAGACTTCCTTGCAGCTGTTCAGAAGTCTTTGGAGGCTGCCATTATACTTCACCTTTTTAATGCTTTATGTATTACAGCTTTACTTTCACCTAAGGCTGTGATCCTAAGCTTCCTCATAGCCTTATCTACAACTCACATTTCAAAGCCTAATTTTCCTGCCCTCAAACGTAGAATAAAATAGCTTGCAAAAAGGGCTGCAAGGAAGCTGCAAGTTTCGTGGTTTTACAGCCCTTCTCCATTGGATCTGGATAGGTACTATTCCTCATGGAGCCAAAAACCTCCTGGAGAAGTACTGTAGCTAGAAGATATTTCTTGACCTGGCGTAACACTCTGTCCACCCCGACTGGTGGAGAGATTATGAAATTTTAATTGGACTGAGAGCAAGATATCACTCTAATTGGAGCCCAAGTGTCTGCACGAGCCCAGGAGCTAGGGCTTGCTGGAAATCCTCGACAGCCGCCAGCGGCCCCAGTGCCCGAACATGCCTGTGCCCCTGCACGGAGGTGATATGCATCCTTCTCTCTGCTTGTGCTGCAGCCACTGGCTCCCTTCCCGAAATAAAAGGTTTTGCAAAAGAAGGATGCTCAGGCCCATCCAGGTTTCCACCTCCCCTATGCTGCCATGAGCAGCAGCATGAAGCACAAGAAGAATATCCCATGAGCTGGTGTCTGCCTTTGGGAATACGCACTCCTTGTCACAAAATGACTCTCTGCTACAGCACTGGCAGCAGTCTCTCGCTCCACAGAGCTGCAGTCCCCTTCTCCAGCGCCTGGCCAGCCAGATGAGCCTGCTGCGGCTGTGTGTGCACGGCAGCCCTGCGGTGGGCACAGCTCGCCCCACAGTGTGGCATTTTGGGTCTATGCACTGGCTGGCTTTGTACCACCGTCTGGTAGCACATAAACCAAGCCCTGACTTCCACCACCTCTGAAAGGTAGGCAGGAGCTGTCGGTTGGAAAAGATGGGCGTGCTGGACGAATGCAAATGATGGGATTATTTATTATTCACATAGATGCTCAGCCCATAGCATGTTGCCTGGCTCCATGTAATCGTGCAAATCACTCAGCTGAGTCAGTGATCTAACTGTAGAGCCCACAGCTCAGGGACTCAAACGATCCCAGAAGGACTCTGTTCAAACATTCATGCCCAGATGATGCTTGCTCCCATGCATACTTTTTAAATCTTTGCCAGACACAATGAGAGATCATTCTGCATATGTCACATATAAAATAAGATCTTGGTTTTACCAGGAAGCCCACATTGAAGAATCTTCAGGAAAACAAGGCGTCACTACTAAATAACAGCCTGAACGCTTAGCAAAGATTGTCTTCAACTAAAGGTCAAAGCAAACCTCCCTTGCGTAACACGCGTTTCTCCTAGGTAAGTACAAATCCAAGCTCTGAGGTAGCCAAGTGCTCCCCCTTCCTAACAGCCATCTGCTAACAGAGCAACACGCAGCTCTCCGTGCTCTGGCCATCCCTGCTGCGAAGGGCTTATCGCATTACTGCTACTCTGGGAAATCTTGACTCCTGACATCGGCACTGTGAAGGTGTCTGTTGATGAAGCACTGTCACTTTACAGTGCAGCTTAGCAAAAGCTTTGGCTTCATTTCTACCTGTAATGCCATAAAACCTCGATGGGCGAATGGCCTCACGTCAGGGCAAGGAACTGGCTTTGCCAAGTGTTTTGTTGGCAATGGTCTTCCGTGTGAGGGACAGGAGACCAGCACCTCCCTGGCCCTCTGTGGTTGCTGTAGCCCTCTGCACTGCTCTCTGGTCTGTGCTATTCATGGGACAGGCACTACCACGGGAAGGCTCTGACATTACTGAGGGGCTGTGCAGGTCATTCATGGTCCTAAGAAAAGGAGTATTTTTGAAAATACAACAATGAAGCAAGGAAGCAGAAGGACAATTTAAAGCGGCTGCGCTGGGCAGAGGTGTCCTACGGGACACCTGAACATGCTTTCTGCTGCAAGCTGCTGTTTCAAAACCACTGGGCAAGTTCCTAGCCCCGACTAAAGGCAATGGCACAACTGGGATTTGCTTCTGTTAGGTCTCGAGCACCAGTGCCAGAGCATGCTTGGGGACTAAGGATGAAATTTAATTTGGCTCATGGGTCTGATCTCCGTCAGCATCAGGATTGCTGAACAGAAAAAATAATTTTAAAAAATAGGCGCTTGAAGGATGGACTGTTTGAGATACAGCATTTGTTGAGGCAGAGCTGGGAACAGTGCGTGTGACCCCAAGGGACATCCTGCCCCATTTAGTGTTGGCCTCCTCCCCATACTCTCTCACCTCCCCCTGGTCCACATCTCCTGTCAAATCCCAGCAGAGCTGCAAACCTGCACCCCCGCAGTGGGCACAGCCAGGCCATGCTCTGCTCGATGCCCCCAGCAAATCTCCAGCCCATCTGTGAGGGAACCACAAAGGGAAAGCAAATAAAATAACCAGTAGGAAAACGCTTCACATTTTTGTTCCAGTTTTAATCTGAACAAAGCATTTTGCAAGCCATGCTAAATTCAATTAATGAAAGCTTCACTTATTAATTCCTTAAGAAACGGAGTCTGCTTTATGATCTCACAATTGAAATGAAGTTGTAAGATACTGACTACATTCACTTATTTCTCTTTTTGTGAGAAAATTAATAAAAAGGAATATTAAAAACTTCAATCTGTATTGAGTGGGAAGGGAAGGAAAGCCACTGTTTTATTACAATAAGCTACCTATATTTCTGCTTAAACATTTTCCAGCCGTGCCATCCAGCAGGTGCACTCCGTGAATCTGAAGCCAGGATGGGGTCCCTGCCCCAGAAGCACAGTGTCATTTTGGGAAGAAAGCGGCCTGGAAGCTCTGATCTGCAGCCAGCACTCATCCCGCAGTGGTAAGGTGGCCCAAGAATGGACCTGCCCAAGCAACTGGGGACTGAAGGCAAACAGTACCAACACCCCAGTTAGCATAAATAATTGGTTTTCCAACACAAAGGCCCTCACAGTGACCTTGCCATTGAGGAACCATGTGCTACTAAGGAAATTAAAGGTTGAAGGTTCATTACTGGGACATGTAGAGTACGAACTTTTGCAAAATGCCTCATTGATTAGCATCATCTCTTGACCTAAAAGAGAAACTCTAAGGAGAGCTGATAGGAAGTTGATTCCTGCTGGGGTTTATTGCCATTAAGTAGTATTATTATTGATTTTGGCTCATTATTTTCCTTTATTAAAAAAAAAAAAAGAGGAGGAAAGAAAGAGAAGTTCAATGGACTTTCCATCAGCCTGGCTCCAGGTTAAGGCTATTCACATTGCAAGGCAAAATAGAGTTGCACATACAGATGCTATTAATACTTCCTTTCTAATTAAATTCCACAAGAAATTGTGCAGGATATTTCTGTCCCCATACTCATTCTAGTCCCATCATCTTTTGATTAACTATCCTCATGCACTAGGAATTAAGGTGTGACCTCTAACTTTTTTTGAGAGATGTGCTGTTTTTAATATTAACAGCTCCATCTTTTCATTGTTCCTTGAGCAGGGTTGGGAGGAGAAATATAATTACACACAATGGGGGTATAATTCATACATTAAAAGTGACATTAAAATGATAGGTGGCAAAATATAACAATATAACAGCTTGTCTGTCACTTTTTTATGGATTGCTGGCACCCTCCAACCCCATTACAAACACATCCCCAGAGGGAGCGCAGCAGGAAGACATGAGTGAGACTAACGCCAGCAGAGGCTTCATGGCGCTCGGTGCCGCAGGGCTCCCTCGGCAGGGATATCCGATTTAAACTCCTGGCGGGTCTCTGCTTCCTGCGGGCACCCCATCCTCAAGCTGGCTGCTGCAGCCCACGCCACTGGCACCCGAGGGTCCCACTCACTCGCCTGGCGAGGAACCGCCCCGACATCACAGAATCCTGAAGCAGAGTCCCAGCGCTCCCATTAGGAGATAACGTTATGCGGTTTGATGTATCTGGGGCATGGGAGGCCCTCCTACGTAGCACACAGGAGAGCAGCTCTGCCGCCCGCGACATCGCTTCCTTCCCAGAAAAATGAGCTGGCCCAGGCAGCGAGGAAGCCAAGCACCCATCGGCGGGGAGGCACATTGGAAGGGCTGTCTGCGTGGAGCCAGGCTGTGGGTACCAGCCGCCCATGGGGCAGGGGATGCCCAGGCCCAGCTACAGCTCTGCCGCTGGTGACACGCCTGGCCTCGCAAGTCGTTTGGGCTTTGCCTGCCTGCAGAAGCTGCTTGTAAGTGGCTGCAGAGAAACTGGTGCAAACCCCCGTACATGCAAGTTTGGGGATTTTTTCTGTTCACCTGCAGGGTGCTCCCTATCAGCATAACCTAAATGTAAAATTCTGTTTGGAAACTGAATTAGGGCATCAATCTGCTGAATGCACAAACGTCCGGCATCCTTCCCCTCTGCGTGGCTGCCGGGCACCCCCCTAGGGCTCCCACACTAGCTCACGAGCAGATGGGTTTGTGCGTGGACCCAGCCAGCCACCGTTGATCTGCCCTAACATGACCCATTTGGGCTGAAGTGAATTAGAAAACATTCACGCTGGTGGGAGCCGGCCTCCGCCGGCAGGGAGGTGCAGCCTCCCCACAAGCCCAGCTAGCTCGGGAGGAGGATGCTGCCCATCGGCGGGCAAACTCCAGCTCAAACAGTTTCAGTGCACAGCTGCCTCAGACTGCAGCAAGGTTTCATCTGAGCACAAGCGCTTTGGTCAATGATCACCACGCTTTATCTAGTATGAAAATCAAATTAATTTAAGCATATGCTTGTAGGTAAGCGTAACTGACTCTTTGGTTAATCCACACAAAGAGAAATCTGTGATCACTCCTCTCTCGATAACCTTCTCGTGACATCAGGGCCACGCTGCACCACCTGTTTGACCTTGGCAAAATCCCGGTCTTCGCATTCCTCGAACACAAACAGTAAATATTGCTTCTGACAGCAATTAGCTAAACAATTAAAACTTTTGTCAGGTACAGTTTTGAGACCTGAAGATCCTGACGGATTAAATACAAGTGTCAAAACATCAGTGGAAAATGCACCTAGGGCTGTTACTGGGGGAGTCTGAAAAGATGCAGCTCCACGTGGGAAGGAAGGTGAAAATCCAGAAAGATCTAGCCTGAAACCTTAACACAGCATCCAGCAAAAGTCCAGCAGCAGGAGCTTCACTGGACTCGCAATATTCTAGTTAGAATATGCAAATCACTCATTTTTGTCTGGATAGTGAAATTTGTATTTTAAGATAGGCCTGTTTTGGAGACCACTAGCCCTTCCCACTCCCTGCTGCTTACCCCCGCAAGTCTTGTTTGGACACCAGTTAGTGGCGAGGGAGGTGAGACTGCCGGGGGTCCCGCTGCAGGGAGCAGAGTTTCCCTGCCCTGAGTCACCCTGTAGATTTTACTGCAGGATTTTCACCTTCGTTGTTTTTGCTTTCAGGATAATGGACGATGGGAGGCCTCCATGCCCGGGTGTGCACCTTGCTCTCTCCAAGCGCTTCCCAGCCACTGCCCCACACCTTGGGCCTGCCGATACAGCCTATTTCTCAGTGCACAGGAGCTGGTGGGTTTTTTTTTTATTCTCCTTTTTTTTTTTAATTTTTCCCTTTTTTCATTTTCTTTCTTTTTCTTTTTTTTTCTTTTTTTCTTTTTCAGACATTGAATATTTTAGTCCTTTTAGCACTCCTCACCGTATAAACGTAAGGAATTAACTGACACCAGAAGCAAGGTTTTGCTACGTTAATTACAGCAGGCCCAGTTCTTTTGGAGCTGTGTGGAGCAGTGCGCATCACAGCAGCCCCTGTGGAAAACAGATCACCGACACCGTGCTGCGCTTTCTCAGGCTGCGGCACCGAAAGCAACCCAAAGGAATTAGGTTTTCTTGATGTCTAAAAGTAACTGGAAAAAAATGGTATTTGCCATGGTGGCTGAGCCAAGTAAAATCATCGGATGCTTTTTGTGGCAGAAATTTAAGCCGGTTTGATCTGTAATATCCACACCAAGGAAACGCGCTGCTGGTGCAGCGCAACAGCCTGCCCAAACAGCAGGACAAGGGTGACTGCCTCAGTACCTGTCCCTCTCCCAGGACCCCCATCCTACGCGAGGTCCTGCTTTTACTCTTGGCTCGTCCTGCAGGCCAGGGCCAAACACTCGCCCCAAAATGGGGAACGAATCTCAGCCCTCAAGTACACTCAGCATTACATAAAATCGCTTTTGATGTCACCATAGCTTTCAAGTCAGCTGGCAAATTGTAGTTACACAGGTTAGAGCAGTCACAGAAGTGCCATTTCAGGCAGCACAAACACCAAAACTAAAAGAATTTTTACCACACCACACTGTGATAAACGGATGTCATGTTATTTTCTGGAAACCTTCAGAATGGTAAATGTAAGTCTGAAAAATAATGCACTCCTGGAAAAAGTAGAACAGTTGGGATGTGTGGTTAAATTTTGTGATTTATAACCAGCAATAGTTTGATGCAGTCTTTGAGTCACATTTTATTTTCCTTGGGCTGCTGGTTACTGATGCCTGCTTCCTTTGTGGCCAAAAAGGTAAAAGGTCTCTTGTCTTGAAACTTTCTGGGAATAACCTGGTTTTTAAACAACAAAAAATTAAAATATTGGAGTATGCATTTATCTCAAAGCATTTATTCTTCTTTTTCCCCACGCAGTTATGCCCACAACTACCATTTCACACTCCTGAATCCTGCACAGCCTGAAGACAGATTATTTAATGGTACCCACACTATGGATAGACCTTCGAAGTGCTCTATCACCATCCAGTGCTGGTGCCCCAGGAAGCCCTGTGCGATGGGCAGCCCAGTATGATTGCACAGCATGGAGAGTAACAAACTAGAAAATCACTCCAACACCTCAGCTTTCAGAAGCTCTTTTACATTAAAGGCTAAATCTGTCCGTCTGTCTACCTAGTAACTATGCCAAGATTATCACGATGGCACTCAGGGAAACAGGCAGCTAGGAAGCCCTTGGTAAATTTTATATATATATAACTATGCTTTTATTAAACAATATATTTATATAGTTGAGATATTTTTGAGCCTCATGCTTCCATTCTCCATGAGCCTCTACCTGGATAGGCACATTTTCATGTTTTATTGTTAACATAAGTTTTAAGGGCATATCTAAGGGTTTAGGCAGTGGAACTGGAAAGCTCTCCATGGACTGTGAGTCGTTAGCTGCCACTTACAGCAGCCAAGCACTGAGCCTTTGGAATAAAAAAAAGAGGGGACTGGGTTTATTTGGGGTGGCCCACAATCGCTGGAGGGGAGCAGTGCCGTGGGGCATGGGTCTGGCCCAGCTGCATCAGCCCCAAGGGGTCTGTGGTTATGTGGTGTCCTGGGCACCTAGAGCTGCTGTGTCTTCACAATGCTGGCATGTCACCCCGTAGCTTTATTTATTAAATAGCATCTTTGCATTTGTTCTTGTTGCACATCCCAACATCCTCAAATGACTTGAGAGGGCCATTCAATATATGTGGCTTGGTAGAAAATAAAAGCTAGAAAAGAAGATACAAAGCTCTCTTTTTCCAAGACAGCCCTGGGTCAACCTCTACACTTCCTCATTCGGGTTTTTTTCTACATACTTTCGACTTGCAATCACCAGCCAGCACTCCGGCACTGCTGTTCATCCATGCACTTGTGAGAGCAATTTCAGTGCACAGATTTAAAGGCTGCTTTTGAAAACAGGTCTAGCAAGACTGACATGCAATCTCCTCAGTAGGGCCAAAGCTCTTGCAAGCTACTGACAAGCACAAGCATTAGGCTAAATATCTTACAAACCTAATTTAAATACACTAGGGTTTCTGTGCAAGAAAACAGCACTGGAGCACAAAGAGCATGAGAGCCCAAGGTGGCTGCAGCCTGAGGGCTTTGTACCTACACAATGCCCCACTCCCTGCGCAGGGGACGCCATTCGTTTCACCTCTGAGAAGCTGGCTCCAAATGCATTAACGCCAGCTGCAGACAAGCCTGGGTCCCCTCACTCCGCACCGCCAGCATGTGCCCAGGAAGCGGGAGGGTGGGGTCCAGCCCCAGCCACGCTCTCGGTTCAACCGCTGGCGTTTCCTTCAGCGGGAATGAGGCGAGACCTTCGGAAAGGAGCTTGAAGGAGGTGAGAGGAGCCGCAGACACATCCCCCATCCCTGCTGAGCAATGCAAGTGGAGAAGTCAGTAGCGGGGTACAGCCACCAGCAGCAGCAACGCCAGGCACCAGCACAACCGCCCACCCACTGTGAGCTGCAGAAAGTCCAGAGGAGAACAGCAAAAACCCTAAGCAGCTTAAAAACATGACCTAGGAGGACACGTTTATAAGGCATGACTGTATGTGGTCTACAGAAGCAGAGGCTCAGGGAGGACACACTGCTCCAGGTCCAGGTCAAGGATGATGCACTCTAATGGCAGCAAGGGAGACTCAAACCGGGTGCTGAGGAAGGACTTTTTCGTTAGCAGTGCAGGAACAAGCCATCTCCAGAGACACTCCAGCCCTTTTCTCTTTGTTTGTTTTTCCCTACCAGGTGAGGCAAGAAGGTAGCGATAGTCTAGATATGCCTGGTCCTGTTCACAGTAGGGAGACAGACTGAGCTGTTCCCACAACCCCTCCAAAGCTGCACTCCTATGGTTATCTGTTCCTAAAGCTTCCCAAATCCTTTCATGTCAAAGTTCATCAACACAACTGCTGGAGTTTTAAGTGGATAATCCACTCAGCTCTGCCAAGCCAAGCAGCACATTTCAGAGAGTTACAGGCTCCTCGTTCAGAAGTTTTTAAGACTGGCAGATTTTCATGTGCTTTCTGGATAAGCGGGGTGGCAGGGACTGACAGCCCTGTGACGTGAGGGCATCGCTTGCAACGAGCTCCAAAGTCCACCTCACACAATTTACATTTCCCTTCAAAATTCAGGTGCACCCCCAGGGAGCCAGAGTACCCCGCTCCCACCACCTGCCAGGAGTCAAGGCTTGGTGAGGGGAAAGGAGCCCGAGGTGGCTGAGAGGTCACATGTGCTCACAGGTGACAGGCAAACATGACAAATTTGGAAAACAGCTGATAAATCCTCTGTGTAGACAGCATGGTTTTCCATTTTACCTTTTGCAAGCTCCAGCAGACCGCCTCTCACATACAGTATAAATGGGTCTGCATTTTGGGGAGGATCACTGCAAATGAGCTGAACATCTGGATCTCCCATGAGAGTCAATGGCAATCACGTGCACTTGGCTCCTCTGGAAACAGACGGCATTTTACCTTTCCTCTCATAAGGGCAAGAAGGTAACAGGGAAATCAAGAGGATAGTCCTTACACGCTCCGAAGTGCGTTTACAACCTGATGGACAGCGAATGGACACAGAGGACTCCCAGGTCGCAGGTGCCTCCAGCCCCCGGGTGCTGGCAGAGGAGGAGCTGCAGCAGGCACCGCCGGTGGTCCTGCTGCAGGAGGGGAGCGCACGATACCCAGCCACCTCAGCATTTCTCACGGTACGTTGCTGCAGTTGCAAACCAGCCCCTGGGCCAGCACGGCCATAGACCTATTGGGCATATCCTGCAGCTTCTTCTAGCCGTGATAGATCTGTTCTAAAAACACATTTCCTCTTTACAGAACTGTTTAGTGGTTCTGAGTAATTATTCCCTGTGATATTATTTTCCATAGTTTTAAGAGCCAGTGGTTTATTTTACTGCTGTCCATATATTAGAGGAACACAAGCGCTGAGAAAGGAGATGGTGTAGACTCGCTGTGATTGTACACAAAGCATCAGCAGTAAAAACTTGCTGCAAGTTTTCATTTTCTGCTTTCTTGAACTAATTTTCTGGAGAACTGACATCCATTTGTCAAAAGGCATTATTATGAAGCGATACCTATGAGCACCGATATTGACTTACTGTCTCTGTGAAATTTCTTCTCATCTCTTTCCAACAGAGCTGAACACAAAGATGGCACCATCTCCAGGGAGCAATTCAAATAAACTTCTAAGCTAGTACCAATGCCCAGTGCACCTCCTTCCAGGACTAGCAAGACTTCAAGAAACTTGCTAAGAAGAGCTGTGAAAGTGCTGCTGCGGAGAGCTGCGAGACGTGCTCCTCTCCAGTCCAGAGGGGACATTGCTCCGGTGGCCATCGTATGACATCTGGGCAGTGGTCACCCAGGGGATAAGCTATCACTTTCACCCACATGCAGATCTCCCAGGAAACAGCAAAACACCCTCTGTAGCACAAAAGCACCCTCTAAATTAAGAAATTGAGCTGAAAAGGGACATAACATTTCCAGGACCTGCAGCCAAAGAAGACAACCACGCAGCAGAGGGCTGGGCTGGCTGCCGGCACAAAGATGTGTATTTTTCCCCCTTTTTCTACTCAACGGAGCAACTGAAAGCCACAAGTGTGGCAAACCTAAGCTTGCCACCTGCTCCAGGCAGGCTGGGCTACTTCAGGTGTGTAAGGCCCTGTGCCTTCTTCCATGTCCTTTGCACAGGCAGTGTGGGCAGGCTGCCGTCCCCAGCAAGCAGCAGTGAGGAGCAAGTGAGGAGAGCACATACTATGGAAACAGCAGTCTGTGATCATAGGCAGTTTACTGCCACAGGGCAGGAAAAGTTTTGGCCATCTTTTTCGCTTGTCATCTCTGCCTGCCATTATCCCTCCTTGCGCTGGAATAAGGAGGTCAGACAGACCCACACAATTAGAGGAAATTGTATAAGGTTGACCTCGTACCCTGCCAGGTCCTTTCAAGCGTGGGCAGTCTTTATCAGTAGCAGCATAGAAAACACAGAAGAAATGTGCTTATAGGTGGCAGAATAAGATTGTTAAGACATTTTTTCCCTCACTCTCCACAAACTAAGATAGTACCTCTGCCACTTGGGTGAACTTAGGTTATTCCCAGTCATATCTGGCAGCCCGTGGTTTCCTCCTTCATCTTGACTTCTGCTATTTTCATTCTGTGATGTCTGTACTTTTGCACTATTGGGAGTGGATTGTGTGTGGATCACTAACTTTTGGACAGGTCAGCTATCTTAGCCTGAGCACCACTAGATGGATACTAATAAGAGGAAACGAATACATCAAAGAAAATTCTCTCTTTTTCTCCTCATATCCCTCTCCCAGGCACGCTGCTTTCTTCTGCTCTTGTTGTTGCTGCCCTTTCTCGCTCTGCGTTTATGCTCTGATTTCTGCAGATGGTGCTGTACCAAGGCAAGGTGAAGACTGGCTTTTTACGTCTGCTGGAACTACCGAATGAGCCCGCGTGGAGCCTCCCCTTCAAAAGAGACAATGTAAAAGAGATAACGGATGCTACAAACCGCGCACAAAATTTAACAAAACAATTAGAGCTGTGGCTGTTATGAGATGAGTGACGGTGCTATGGGGAGCCGTCCATCGGTGTCCACATCGATGGAGTGTGGAAGCAGCTGTTTGAAGCAGAGATCTAAATCTTGGAGCACACAGGGGCCTCCAGTCCAATTAAGTCATTTGACAGCTGGACTTGGCTATAGCTAATATTTGGCCCAGATGGACCTAGATAAGTGTACCATGTTTGTCACTTCCTTGGCAGAAGACGAGGTGCAGGAGCCCTGTAAGAGCTGAGGAAACACTCCTTCATTTTGCACAACTTTAGGAGACCCAAGAGTAGAAATCTGGGGGAGTGGCTGTGGTTGCTATAATAGTTTATCTGAGGAAATTGTCCAAACATAAGATCAATTCCTCTTTATTTGTAAGTGATGGAAGCTGGCACAGGACATGGCTGACCATTTATCCACAACTGGATACTTGCCCTACCTGCCAGCAGACTGTATGTAACTCAACCCAGTGACACTAGTGAGTAGGTCGTGCAGAAGTACTTGGGAGTCTCTCCAGCCACACTGATCACAAGTTTTAGCTGCACTGGCATAGCTGTCTCTGAGGGCCTAATTTGGCTGGCAAAACCTTTGCTACCGATGGCAATCCCTGAAAAGGAATTTCTCCAGCCTGACTGCTAGGCTGGCTCACAATGACCACAGTTAGGAAAAAAAACCTCTTTACCAGTAAAAGGAGTAAATCAGATTTGGAATCATCAGGATACAACAAATCTGGATTGCCAAAACACTGTTTCTAGAGCACTGGCACTTTGAGGACTTCCAGGGCAAAAAGCAAGTATCTGACTGTCCTGGGTTCAGCTCGGATAGGGTTGATTTTCCCAGGAAGGCAGGAGAGGACACAGCCAGACAGCTGACCCAAACAAGCCAAACAAACCTGCTATGCCATACTGCGTGACGTCATGCTCAGTTTTTAAGTGGGGGAGCTGGCTGGGGGAGGGTAATCACTGCTCAGGAGTGGGCTGTATCATTCACTTTTGCATAATCTTTTTATCAGTATTTATTGCTGTTATTTTATTCTCCCTCTGCTGTTCTGCTAAACTGTCTTTATCCTGACCCATGAGTTTTGCCTTTTTCTTCCAATTCTTCTCCCCACCCCACAGGGGGACCGCGTGGTTCTTCATCACAATCGGGCTAAACCATGCCACTCGCACGGCAGCAGGACTGCACTGGGCGAGCGCTCCTGCTTCTGCTGCCCTGGCGCATTACAGGAGACCAGGCTCCAGAGCTGAGAAATTTGGTGGTTTGGACCCGTAAATTTAAAGTAGCTAGGCCCTGGGAGTTTTGTGAAAGTCTACCTGCATCAGGATTCAGGATGCCCTTCCAAAGCAGTCTGGGTTACTTTCTTTGGATATGCATGAAGCCAAACATTCCTCACATGGCAAAGATCTGCCAGGCCACTGAGGATTTGGTACGGCCCAGGGAGCAGGGTGGCAAACTGCTGGTTTCCAGCAGTGGAGTCTGTTTGTGAGGTACTTAAGGACACACAGAACACTTGCCTAACCCCTTCCTCATCTTCTGGCTTTTTCTTTTCTCTTTTTTTCCCTTCCTCAATTTAAGCACCAGCCACAGCAACAGTAGTGATGTGGCACAAGGAACAAGGATACATGAACTCCACCCAGTCCAACCCAAAGGGCTCAGCCTGCCTTGGTCACATTATTAACAGGCCTGGGCACAGCAAACAGTTGCTAGAGGTGCTGTGATCTGCAAAGGAGCCCTGAGACACAGCCCATACCACAGAGATGTTACCAAGCTTGTGATTACACACAGTGGAGAGAAACAAACCAGAAGTGCATGACAAATTAATGGCTTTGTAATTTGTCACTACAGCAATGTTGTGAGTTTGGGTATGCAGACCAGCCTGGTACCAGCCTAAAAGTACTCTGGGTAGATAACGTATGCAACACATGCTTGAAAGACAGACCTTGAGAAATAGCTTTCAAATCTGTTTTCAAAAAGTCCTTATTAAACTAATTAATTAAATTAGTTAAGCATCATTTGTATTATCTTGGCAAACAAGTGAGTACAGAAACACTGAGGTTTGGTGCCCAGTTGCTTCTTAGACTCCTTTATGCACAGAGTATTTGTTTAAAGCTGTTTTAATGGCCATACCTGCTTGTGCTAAGTAAAATGGAATGATTCTTCCATTAGTGCAACTTGGAGATGGTATCTCACTTGTGGTTTCTGGTTTGCAGATGCATTAATAACTACGGCCTGTATTAAATCCCAGCATCAAGGACTCTTTCCAGGTCTGACTATTCACGAGCCGGTGGGAAGCTCTGCAGACTCCTGCAAAGACAGCCTGACCCCTGCACACGGAGGCAGCGGGCGATGCACCCAGGGCTGGTTCATGCAGCCCCGTGACCCCGGGCACTGCCAGGGACAGGAGCAGACTGCCCAGGCAAGTTTGGGTGTCTCCTTGTGGAGCTGCGCATCACCTTATGG
>Ga0181612_133457_pt1 | contig 19332 bp, 6 predicted proteins | sample HoacroProtozoa21_FD_119630 | JGI IMG/M metagenome (GOLD analysis project Ga0181612, IMG submission 119630) | Hoatzin crop microbial communities from Cojedes, Venezuel. Combined Assembly of Gp0051906, Gp0051904, Gp0051908 | reverse complement strand
TTGTTCATTTTTTGCATTCATTGCTTGACATAATTTGGACTGTTGAACAACTAATAAGATTGTCATCACTTTAAAAAGAACGCACTACACAAAGGTTTGTTCAGTGCTGCATTCAATATTGGATAGAAGAATACGTAGAAATTCCTGCAACTTAAGTCCCTGGGTTATGCATTGTGAGATGGCTCTCTAAACAAGCTGAGGATAAGTGTTTTCCACTTCTAATATGAAAGATGGAGGGTTCATTAAGTTTTTCTATGACTCTTTTTTTTTCCTTTTACATCTGGCTTGAAACTGTTTTTGGTAATATAACCGTAACTTCCTTGCTACATTTTACTCCAATGTGAGACTGGACAATGCCCTTAATAACATGTTTTAACTTTCAGTCAGCCCTGTAGCGGTCAGGGATATGGACTAGATGAACATTGTAGATCCCTTCCAACAGGAACTGTTCTATTCTATTCTATTCTGTTCTATTCTATTCCAGTTAGCTGCATAATGCATTGAAAAATGATGCAAAGTCGTTTATTCACTAAAGCCATAGATTCAGCATCATAACTAAAAGAGAAGTTTGGGAAAATGTGGCACATATTATTAACTCTCATAAGGATCAAGTTGTATGTGCTTCTTTCCTTCCTCCACTACTATTAAATGGAATTCTTACTGCTTTACTTAGGAGTCACGCAGGGCTCTAGATGGAAATGCTGTCTTTTTTAGTTGACCAATTCCTTCTGCCTTTCTCTGAAAGATATATAAGCTTTGGAGACCTAACTCAGAACGCCTATAATAAAAATAAGATTTGAATGGACAGACTTTTGCTTGGTAAGTGTATTTCAGAGAACTAAGACAAATGAGATGGTATTGGCTCCCCCCCGCCAGTGAATACAAGAAATTTATGCCACTTCGCTATGGTGGGACAGGGTCTTTTTTGCAGTCACGTGTTCTTTTTTTTTTGACTCCATTATATACATTGCAAAGAAGCACAGCTTAACAGGGATCTCTGTTGCTTTTTGTTAAGGGCAATGTAAAGGATATTTGGTGTTTTTCTAGTATCTCAGTTTTCACACCTGAGAATATGTCACAACGTAGCAAAAAATGAAATGTAGGCAAGGCTGAAGAGCAAAGAAGAGGATCACATACTTCTAGCCAGTGAAGAGCATTTTCAACTCGAAACAAAAGGAATAGGACTTCCAGTCCTGTCTCTTTTGACTTAGTACGAATTTTGCATTAAGTGGTCACCGGATAAGATACAAACAAAATGTTCTACATGGAAAATTTTTTTCGCAGACATATTCAGTGATATTAATTAGCTTAAGCTTTCCCTAGCCTTTTACTTTTATCTTCATAAAGTATGTTGGTGAAATTTATGTTGGAAATTTCACACAGTAGGAGGCAGGCTTCACCGTATGATAATCTTTCCTTTCTATTATACTTTGATCATCAATGAGATAGTGAAAGTTAAAATTCACATTATTGTTACTGGAAATTAACTGGGCACCACTAATACGAAAGGACAGGATTTTTGAATAATGTTTTTTCAGAAATAATTTCAGAATTGGTCAAAACATTCAGTAATAGGTATAGTTTATTCAAGCTCAGAAAGGCTTTTATTTCTGTTTTGCAGTCCTAGAGGCTAGAGGTTTCATTTTATATTTAATGAAATACAAAATATTCAAATACAGAACGGCAATCTGAAAGAAGAAATAAGCCAAGTCAGCCTATCCTGAGCCCTTCTTCAAACAATGGACGTAAAAGTACAGTGAAGGAACACCGAACTTCCTGATGTAATCAGTACGTCTACCATCATTCTTACATATTAGATGATTTCTCCACATTTCTTTTTCTGTGTATGTTTTTGTGTCACTTGAGAGTTCTAGAAGACCGAATTTTGGAGGACATGAGTGAAAGACTATTTACAGGTTTGTATTGTCTCTTTTTGCCACATATTTAAACAATTCCGTACTATAAAGACATCAATATAGTGTTTTTAAGCTACTTAAATGTAGGGCATCTGTGTGAAAGAGGAAGATTTGCAGAATAGAACTGGGTTAGGAGAAAACAATCCTTGCTAATTCTTCTGTCTGTTTACAACAAGCTTCCATAGGCCTCTCTTTTAGAGAGACTGAACAGACAAAACCTAGAGACTCACTTGAGTAGCTGAAATGAGAAACTAAGCTCATCTTCAAAACAAAAATAATGGTGAAGACCCCTGGAGATAAAAATGGCCATGAGACCCATAGGTATTTGAGACAACATCGAAGGAAAGAAGCTGTCTGAACTATCACAAGTCCTCCATAGGACATAAATTCTGCTCTTAGATCCACAAACACAGCATTTGCTGAATTCAAGGATCTGAGAGATTACCCAAAATTAATAAAATTATGCCTTGTAGTGTAGTTACAGTAACACTGGAGTTGTCTTTTTATTGATACTCCTATATTTAAGCTAAAAGCAGATGAAAACACAAAGAAGTAAATGACTGATGCTTATTGGAATTCCCACTGATATGGTGCATAGTTCATGAAAGTTAAAGGACCCATTTTAAAACTGTTTTTCTTCACAACCTGCTTTGTTTTGCCTGTTAACTTACTGGTAAAACAGGAATTAGGAAGAGATATTTAGAAGTGAAGTGATTAGAGCGTCATTTAAATAAAGTTTTCATGCCTATTTAAATATTTCAGTACAGCTCTAATATTACAAACACGATTTAGTGTATGTTAACGAGGAATATTCACATATACTTAAGCTTTCAGCATTAACAGGAACTATAGCATATTATGTCACTGGTATTTAAGCACTAAACAGTGGCATGGAAAAAAGACTGCAGAAAAACCTGACACTCCTGTAACTTTATTTTTAGAATTAGGTTTTGTGGTTTTAGACTGATTTCAGTTTTAACTTCAGACAAAAAGTTTATTCTTTCTATAATAAGAAACAACAACAGGAATTACACAAAAGTAAGGTATTTTTAACACTTATATTGCTGAAGCAAGTAGGTGACACAGATGTGTTCAGCAATACAACAGTCCTGTGGAGAAAAGATTCTGTGAGAGAACTGCTTCATTTCAGTTATTAGGTACAGTAATAGCCCTCCGGAGGCTACAACCTTAAGGGTAACAAGAGTTTTGACACATATAAACTCATAACAAGGCAGACAGGTAGACAAAAAAGCAACTTTAAGAACTTATTTCCCATATAAAATATTTTCTCAAAAACTGTGTTTAATTTATTGTATAGTTACTGGCAGTGAAGCAATATAATTCATATTTGTGTAAATTTATTTTTTCATATGTTATTCTTTGTCCTCCCACCTAATGTATAATCTGCTAAAACTAATGTTATTGTAGTAGTTATAAATATTTCAAAATACACAATCTATCATCAATATCTTAATTTCTTGATAACTATTGCACTATCACTTCTTTATTTTTGTATCAAAATAGAGAAAGTAATAAATGTGTGTTGAAATCATTCATTTACTAATATCTCAAATCCTTTCCTGATAATAGTTATAGGTATTGCTCTTATATGATATTGTTTTGAATTATGTATTTTGTTAATTTTCTGATTCTCTATAGTTGGTTTGCCTGTAATTCTTAATATTCTGTTTATCATGTAACAACTTCCTTTTTATAGCTGTATAAGTGAAGGAAACTAAAGAGATTTAGAGTGATAATACAAATATTTAGAAACACAACATAATCTGAGACCAGGCTGATGAAGGACGTGGATCATATCCAGACACGGTATGACAGGTGGTTGGATGGGATTCATTACAGAATACTAATATTACGTATATATGTGTTAGCTTGGTGTCTAGTCTTCTATTATAGTCAATGAAGAACCAGCAAATGTAGTCAGCAGAAGCAGGATAATGATTTGCCTGTCTAGATCTCACACATGGAATGTCGCTTCCTAAACAGAAATGTCATGTACCACTTGCAGTACTGAATGGTTTTTCACTCATACAAGGCTGGTGGATGTGACATGGAGCTTATGGGAGAACCCACGACTTGCTGGAATGGCAGCCAGAGACTGCATGACACATTTAAGGTGACTGAAACTATGTTTAGATAGCTGAACTATGCCTTAGGCATCAGAGCTCTCTGGGCTCCACTTCTAATGTTAGCTATCGGGGAAGCGATATGCGATTGTACGTATATGTAAGTGTCAGTCTTAACTGAATCCTACATTGCAGTCATATTCCACACATAAATTCCAAATTATTTATTCAATGTAAATATAAAATGTAATCCAGTTTAATAAAAATAGTACATCTTTACAACACCTAATGGGTATAAATATAATAATTTTCTTTGCATGAGAGTTGTGGTTTCATAAACATGGCAAACAATCTCTTACTAATAACAGACTATGAATAATCAACAGGAAAAGAGATCAAACAGCCTATCTGATTGCAAAACATATTGTTCTGTACAAATGAAATAAATATATGGTTAGAATACTGTAGGATAACAATTATAATAATTAATTCATTTGTTGCAGAATGCTATGGATAAACAAAAGCAGTACTATCCTAGAGGGTAAATGAATTCTGTCCAATTCTGCACAGAAAAAATCTGGTAACAATACATTATCTAGAATATAGGTATACAAACTCATTCCTTATTCATATCTTCATTCCAACTATCTATTATCTCAAATGATAAGTTGAATAGACTATATGACAGGGCATATTTGGTTTACTGCTGGAAAGGGAGAATTTAATAAATACAAAAATATTTCCTGTATCTATATTTCTTTTCAAGTCAATGTTTTATTCCACAGGATTTCTCTTCCTTAAAGGAACTAAGTTTAACATGCACTTCTCCTTACTAAAACAAAATTCATGGGATGAAAAGAAAAAGCAACAAAGAGATATTCACATTTTTATATGGATGAAAGATGATAGATCACGGACTAAACAGACTAGAATCCTGTATATGTGTGTGTAAGTATACATATATGTGTATATGTGCATGCACATATATTTCAGGCTTTTTTGTTGATCCTGATTATCTACAAGGATGTGTTTTAATTTTTGTATTGAGCTTTTTGAAATAAACAAAATGATACTGTGCATTCATCTATAGTGATATTTTTTTGTCAAGCCTTTTCAGATATTTCCTAAGAAACCACTGTATTAGTTATAAATAGAAAATTTGGTTAGATTCACTTATAGCTGCAACAATATCTAGAACGTTAGAAAATATGGCAATCTTAGCTCTGGATTTCTTTCATGAGATATATTTGAAAACACAATGAACAAGACTAAAGTATTTCAGTCAGTGACAGAAGAAACTTCCTTGTGAAACTTCTGGAAGTCCAACTCAATTGCCACTAGAATTACAGCAGTGTTGGTAATCAGATATTGAAGGTTACTTACCCAGAAACAAGTACAGTATTAAACAAAACCCACCCCAATATCAGCTGTGTTCTGTTGTACTTATTGCCAAATTACTCTTTCTTTTGCTATTCCAATTTGTTTCCATATAATGGGTAATTTCGCTAGAAAGAAACTCTTAATAGAATTCTTTGTCTTTATCAGAGAGCACTAATTTTTAGTTACATTAATCCATCTTGTACATTGACTGATGTTTCTATGTATGGCTTTCAGGTACATTAACAAGTAAATCACAGGTGGCTATAAAATGCCTGAGGATTCAAATATATTGTTTTAATTGTTAATGAAAGTTTATCTCACTATTATTCAGACTTCTAAATTTAATTTTCTTAAAGGCAGTTTAACTTGGATGAGAAGACATGCAGTATTCAAAATCCAAATATTTCATATGAATATTCATAGTCCATATGAAGTTCATGCATTACACTACATATATTTCCATATACATCCTATTAAATTGAAGCAGTATTTAAATGTAATGCCATTGTGCAAATTCATTTAAAAATATTTTTTAAAAGCCTTGAGGGAAAACAGAAATCTCATCTCTTTCTCTTTCTCATTTTGTTGGTGTGCCCAGAAAAACAATAATAATCTACCTTGTAGATTACCTTTCTCGTACTCTACATCTTTTTTTCCTTTACTTCACCGAGTAATACATGTCGGCATTCTGGGTTTTGACATTGTATGGAAAGATTAGCAGAGGTGTTGACTTTCACAAGTCATGTATATTAAGCTTTTGCTAAAAGGATCCACTGTAAAATGTCTACTGCAACATCTCCATTCAGAACTCTGTTTGTAGTTTTTTGGAGAAGGAAAGTACTCTGTAAACTAACTTCAAGAAAAACTTCATCACCTATCCATCTAAATTTCTAATTGTTTTCCAGACTATTCTTTTTGATTTTGTGGCAATCTCCAAAAAGACAGTTTCTGTGAACCATTCATACTATGAAAGACAGACATTATGTAGAGAATTCACACTTCATTTGGAAATTGAGGGATCTGTGGTGTAAAAACTGATGCAAAATATCAGGTCTTTATCAGAGATAAAGTAATGGAGTAGTAATGTCTTGATGCTATCATAGAGAGGCTTAGGTTATTATGCATATAAATAGTTTTATCATAATTTTTATCAAAATAGTTTTTGCTACGGTTGTAAGTTCTTAACAGATGTTTAGCCACTGAAACTGGTAACATTATTTACCACTCCTATAAAATATTTAAGTATACTTTTCTTAATGAAAGCTGAAACAAAAAGCCTATTTTATGCCCTTTTATACCCTCCCCAGCCCCGTGCAATTAAACTATTCTTTGTTTCTTCATGTCTTCCAAGAAGTCTCTGGCAGGAAAAATCAAACTAAAAAAATTTCTTGGACTGTACTCTAAGAAGGCTCAGCTCTTCTGACACAGTAAGGGATGCCTCCTAAAAATGCCTCTATAATGCTCCAAAACAGTCTAAGCGGAGTTACAAAAAAATAAAAAGCTCTGGAATGCAGTTCCACAATTGCAATTGCAATTGTCTAATTATTCACAAAAATGTAATTTTAGAGATAGACACACGAACCAACTAGACATAAAAGCAAAAAAGCTATTCCATGAATTTTACTAAGAAAGGAATTGAGATCAGTGAGTAAGAAAGTACTTGCAATTCAATTACAATCAAATATATGTAGGTGCCAATGGTGGTATCAGTACTGCACCATAAAATGTCTCCTAAATCATCCAACCAGATTAGAAGAAGAGTATTCTTATACCTGATGGTTTCGAGGTTGGAGAGGAAGCACAGGTCTGACTCTACATATCCTCAGTTCAGTTATTTGAGACTACCTTGCTTTTATTAGGTTTTATTTGCTTGCTTGTTTGTTTTAATCGGAAGAGAAGGCTTAATCATAGACTATTTACAAAAATTTTCTTGAAAAAGTGCAGGCTTCCTTCTTTACAGGATACTACGTAATGGTTGGTTTACTGTTTCCTAATGTGGACCACATATCCTTGATATTATATGAACTGGTTAGCAGAAGAATTCAAAGATGTCACTTAGAGCACAAGACCCAGTGTTCATCCATCATTATGTAAATAATAAAGAACATATATATAAAGAATAAAAAAACTGAAGGACCTTCAGCCAGATTCTTTGTGGGAAAATCTACATTGCCAAGGAGAGTGCTGGAACTTGATGATCATAGACGAAGATCTACAGTAAGCTAAATCTTCTTTTAGTTTATTCAGTTTTCCCCTGTCCATATTAGTATAATTTGTTTTCACCTCATCAAGGGTTATGTAGCAGAGATCCTTCCTTGATGCACTCACACTGTACAGATATACTCTACAGTTTATATCTGGGTATTTTAAAATAATGTATTTGTGATCTGCTGTTGAATCCCACCATGTCATTGTCCATATTTTCCTTTAAACTGCTGCCAGGATTAAGATTTCCTACTTTGATGAGGGTGTGGAAATCTGTGTTGTTGACAGATTGCTAGTGAGCAGGCTTAGACATACTGGAACATTTCCAGCCTCCCGGTAGTCACAGATGCTTGAGCACACGGAAAAAACAGCAGTGTTCTTTGCCTGCATCATGGCCACTGAACATGTGATGTCTTCCTGATGCAATTGGCTGGACTTGGATCACTTTCTGCTGATGGTACTCTAACGTTTTTCACTGCAGCCTCATTTGTTACGATCCTAGTTAAAGAATAATGAGAAAGAATTTTGCCTGTCACTGAGAAATCCTATATATATAACTAATTAACTGGCTGGTAATAGATACTGAAACTTGTCAGCCACAGGAGATATTGCAGAGTCAAGAAAAATCTGAAACATACAGTTCAACAAATAGATACCATAATTATAATATTTCACATGCTCACTCCAGCCTTATTAAACCTTAAACTTTTCATGCTCCATGTTTTTAATGCTTGAATTTAAAGTACTGTTTGCTGGTAGGATATTATGCAAATACTGTTATGTGATATACATTACAACCTTGCATCTGTCTAAAGATGACATTGCCACAACTTTCAAAAGACAATTCATCATACTGACACTTAATAAGTCATTAACAATTCAAAAACCACGCTGTGGCTCACCAGTGTAATTCATGCTCGACTGACAGTTTTGCAAGAGCTGCAAAGGCCTGTTCTTTGTTGTGATGCTAATGTGAAACAGAAAAAAATGTTATGCCATCAGTAACTAATTGAATCAGTCTCAGAAACAAAGATCTTACATATATTGTTAAAAATGTCACTGAAAGAATGCTGTAAAATTCAGCTTGTTTTATAAATCATCATTTTTATATTGTATTCTGTATCTGTTCATATATAGCATTCCACGTTTCATTTCTTTGCACTACTCCTCTCTGATTTACTAATTTTTTAACCTGTACGTATTCAGTTATGTCATATTTTGTGAACACAGTTTACCAAAGCAAGCTACAACAAAAAAATACTCTGGTAATTACACTAGAAGCAGCAAGATTTTTAGCTATCTTTAAATTCAATTTTTATGTACTTCCCTAGTATGATACCAGTTTAGATCACATATGGACCTACAGAAAATGTTTAAATCATGTGATAAGAGCAATATAAAACTTTTTTGTCATTAAGCAAAATACACGTTAAAACAAAACCATTAAATTAGAGCCAATAAAAAAAGTAAGTAACCAGCCACATTTTATAACATCTTGAATGAGAACAATGAAGAGTACAGGAAATCTACTGCAGTGGATTAGCCATTCTCTGAGAATCCTAGAGGACATCTGTGAGTTTCTGTTCCTTCTCCTACAAAGCTCATGCTTTGCTTCCACAAAGTATTGCTATGTACAAGAATTACTAAATATGCCACATTGCATTGTCATTAGTATGATACAGTCAAGACAATCTAATTCAATATATGATTTGTGTGCCTCCCCCATTTTTCAGGATCTACCTTGTTCAACTACTACACGACAATCAGTTCCTAGTTGCGACTTCAGCTTCTGCAATTAACATTCCCCTGTGTGTGCCTGAAAGAATTCATTCCAAATGACTTCTACTTCTCAGACAGAAAGGAAAAGGAGCTAGTCTACAGATGAAAGATTTTCAGAGTAATAGATTGAAGAGCATCTGTGTAGTCAAAACATAGAACAAACTTTGTACATTAGGGTTAGTGGGCTATATTCATATGCAATAATTTTCACAAATAGATTAACACTCTAAATATCAGTTTTCATCAAATCAAATGATTTTTAATGATGAAAGACAAAACATTCTGACAAACGTTTGCATAAAATAAGTGGAAAATATTATGAAAGCAATAGGTAATTTTGAGAAAGAGTAGATGCAACTCTTACAGAGGTTTTAGTAATGAAGACCCACCACCACAGCAATAGCAACATCTGGTATACATGGGATAAAGACATTGCAGAGGTGTGGGACTGATAACATAGTGCAGATGGGTACTAACAAAATCTGTTAGGCAACCTTCTTTCAAATTGTCATAGATATTTCAAAAAATTACTATTTGTATTTGCATTGTTGTCTTCACAAAACAGGATGGTAGAGTATAAAATTAACTGGATGTGTGAAAATGGAGTCAATGGTATACTTTGTCTGCATTTCCTATTGTAAGTTTAAGGCACTTAATAGCATTAGAGGTGAAAATTCTCATACAGTTACTGGGGAAATTTGAAAAGGGCAAGAGAATTTGACAGTTTGTCTCTTACGTGTATCTCACCAATATATGTATGCCTCACCGTCGCAGATGAGTTTTGGTCTTTTAAAAATTGGGAGGAGGAGCAGAAGAACAAGAAATGATGTGATGCTTATATTCATCAAGACAGACAAATTGCCTTATTTAACAAAACCGATTAAAACTGCATAGGAGGAGTTATCTGCTGTAGTGCTATAGCACAGCCTTCTATGTGGTGGGAGAAAACAAACAAAAATGAAACATTTTCCACACTTCATATAACAAGAGGCCTTGTCCCAGACCTCTTTGTACCATACTATTACTTTTAAGATCATTGTACAAAGCAATTCCCATCACCATACTGGAGGAGAACCCTCTAGAAGAACAGAAGGACAGGTTTCAGCATTGGTGTAATATTTTGCACAACTCTTTATGAAATGAGGAAGATCAAAACATATTTTGGCATGCTGCTTACCTGGCTGATCTCCATCTTCACACAATATTAATACAACGGGCTTTCACAAATTTCATGTAAATGTTCATCATGACAGCCCTTGCTTATGGAAACTAGATGCTATTAAACCATTTTTTTTTCCCAACTGTATCACCAGCTGTCTGAGCTCCATCTAGTTAGTTTGTTTCCCTAAAAATTACTATAAATTAGTATCTTTGGTGAAAAAACATTAAAAACTTTGCTCTTTACCCACGCTCAATGTCAAGGCATTCTTTGGCTTATAAATACTGACCAATATGTGTTGTAAGACATATGTTTCTGTAATGCATAAACAGCATTTAATTTGGTTAATATGTCCAAAGAATGTCCTCACTGACCTTTAGGCCAAAAATACAGAGATGCAAATATAGCTATTTCTGATATTTTCCTGGCTGTTTTCTTCAAAAGAGAGAAAGATATTAATACTGTGTGACTGTTACTTGTTCAAGGCAATAATGACATCTGCTAAGAATCTGGTTGCAGTGTCTCGGTATTTTAGAATTCCTGAACCATCTCTTATTTTCAATTTTTTATTGCTTATGCTAACTGAAACTCACCCTATACTAAAGAAACTATTTGTGGACCTAACTGCTAATGAATGTAAGCAGGTTCAAAATCTATATTTAAAATACTGATCACTAATAACAGGGCATTTTAGAATTTATTGTTTAAAAAAGGCCTCCCCCACCAAGAAAATCCCACCACAGTACCAACAGAGCTAAACAGCTCCACTTGATTTGCATTTGTCTAGTGCACAAAATTAATGAAGCTACTGAACACTAAAAGCTGACTTTGTGTGCATGCATTTCAAAGGGTTTATTTGGTGTAGATTCTAAGAATTGCCTTTCATAGAATGACAGAATAAGAGTTCAGCTGAATTTGAATTAAGCACTTCTTTGTTTATTTCATTATTTTGAAATTTTATCAGTAAAACAAACAAGTTATTCCAATTTACAGTGCTTTTATACTGAAGTGGAATTTACACTTCAGTGTTGTATAAAATATTAGACTCAATCACAGCCATGAAAACAGGGACTAATTCGATTACATAGAAACTTGTCCAGCAATGTTTCATTTACTTGGACAGCTATAGCGCTGAAAGAATTCACAAGATACTTTTGGTAACTTGTTCTTTGTAGCTATGAAATGTCATCCACACAGTTATATTAGATATAAAATCAATCTCTCCCTGAATTAATTTAATCGAGTTAACTGCTTCTCTAGTCTGATATTCCACTCTATATTCATTTCTTTTCTGCATTGCTAACACTTCTTTCTGGCTATGTTGTACTTTAAACAAAGCTGAAAGCAAGCATACAGAAAAAGGAAATATGAAAGATATTTAATGTAGTTTTTTTTTTCCTGATGAATCTATCAGTTACCAAGCCTGAAGACAATGTATAGACAAAATTCTGGAGGAGAATATTACACTGATAGTAGAATCTGGAAACAACATCACTTCTAAATTCACTGGACTTCTCTGTATCACTGGGAATTTTTAACTTGTCTGTCTGTCAAAGACTCCAAGATACCAGTTACAAAATAAGTTTTAAAGAAAATTGAACTCTGTAACATTGCAGCTTAGGTAACTTCAAAATTATTAGCAACTTCAAATCATTTTCTCTAGATAGTTTTCTTGGAATTAATTTCATTTGTTTCAAGGGTCTACCAGAGCAACAATTATCGAACTGGAAGATCAACAGGAAAATGTGAGATCAGAGAAGAGAATGTACGCTTAAGATATGAAATACTCGTATCTTCTATTACAGAAAAGAAAACTGAAGCCAGGTTTTCCCCATGATAGATAACTAAGATATAAGAAAGATGACAAAGGCTCTCTCAGCAGTGATTGTAGCTCTAGCCATTCTTACATTTTTCTTTTCCTACAGTGCTTTATTTTGAGTTTTCTACTGAACACACAAGAAGACAGGGGAAATGTAAAAGAACAAGAGAGATTTATGTTACTCTTTCAATGTAAAGTAAAATTTTTCCTTCTCTTTTTAGGTAAACTCAGTCAGTAAAGGAAGGAAAAAAAAACTTACAAAAGTTAAAAGTTCAACTAAAATTAAATGCTGAAACATACCTCTTGTATTCTTTAAACACGAATCAGTATCACTCGTACACATACTGAAAATATAATCTTATCATCTCAGAGCATATAGATACTTTCACCCTATCATGAATTCAGATTCTATAAAAAATCATATATCTGTAGTATCACACCTCTGTCTGTAAACCGTATAAAACCGTTAACTTTGGTTCCTCATCTCTGAAATATCTTTATATTGAATAAGTTATTTACGAAGAAAATGTGGTTTTGGGATACATGCAATCTATTGCTAGTGCACTTAAAAAATAATATGTCCCATGTCCTATGCCTTTCACTAGAAAAAATTTCCATTATAAATTTCCTTTCCCAAAAGTAAGGCAGTATATTATGTACTGTGACCATGAAACATCTTTACAGGGGCTATCAACAGAGGCAGACCTTTTTATGTATATATGACAATGTCAAGTTCTATTTCAAGAAATAACTACAATTTCAAGTGAAAGAGGATAAATGAAGTGAGTAAGAGTTACTGGTGTTTCCTGGCAATACAGTACGTGATGAGAGACCAATCAGATCAGAAAATTCTCCATCACTTGATTTCGTATAATATCTACCATGATTTTGAAGATGTTTTCCCATACCATATTTTAGCCTTATCTTGGTCAGTATACTAGAAATACTAGAAAACAGCAGACAAAAAAAAAAAAAATTTGAAGGAAACTGTCTGGATCTGACATATTTAGGACATGAATATGCAAAATCACTAGAAAAATGCCTGAAAGTATTTGGAAATTGAATTAACAGCTGACAAGAACCACTAAAAGTCTCTTTTTGTTTCCTAGCATTCTTCAATCAGTTTATTTTTTTTTTTATATTTCCTTGTTTGTAATATACTTTTCATTTTCAGAAGAGATTTTAAAGAAAGAGTGAAGAGAAAAAACAAATTAATATAAACTAGTACTTTTTCTTATTATGAATAAAAAAAATTGCTTATTGTGCTGAAGTTAACAGTCATCTGTCCTCCCATCAAGACATTGATCATCAGTCCATCGCTGATAATTTGTCTATGTCACACTGTGAAAATCTTGCAGTTTTCTAACTGCAGACATGAGAATTTGATGGGTACATCTTCTTCATCATAAATCACAGCAAAGTCTTTCTAGGTTCTCCCATCTAAAGCAATTCTGTTCCAGAATTTGTCATGCCTCTTAACCATGAAAGCCCTCTGTGAAAACATTCCCGTCTTCTAATACTCCAAAATGGAAAGCTGACATAAAATCTTTACGTATTTTCTAGCCTTGTTAAAGGTTTTATAAGCCTTATGATGAAACTCCCTCTCTAGCCTTCAGAAGTTTTAGTTATCAATTTGAAACTTCACACACAGAAGACAAGACTTTCTCAATACTTGTTGAAAGACCATATTTCAATAGAATCAGAACACTTACAGTCAAAATAGGGAAAATCAATAATAAAAGTAAAAGGATCTGTATACAAAATACAAATAAGAGTGTGACTCACCTTCCTAATATAACACTTATTATTATAAAAGGCATAAACATGTAAAAAGAAACAATGATGGAAGTAGCTGTGGATCTATTCCTGACCCAGTGAAGCATTAGTATTTAGCTTAATTTAAAGCCATGCTACCAGAAAGAGTTACTTATCTAAAACTAGCCTGTATTTCAACTGCAGAAATAGGAACCTTCAGAGGTGATTGAGGTCATTGAGACAGTGCTGGAGACGACTGGCTTGAATCACTGAATGTGTAAAAGTCTGTTTCTGTCTACTAACCAGAGGAAGTTAGAATAAGCAGTTTAGATTAGAAAATCAGTTATCAGATGCCAGTTTCCTTTCTGAGATGTACAGGACAAGGTGCAACAGGCACAAGTTGCCAGAAGGAAAATTATGATTAGGTATAAAGAAAAACTTCTTCACATTGTGAATGATTAAGTGTGGAACAGCTTGTCCAGGGAATCTCGTCCTTAAGATATTCATAGCTCAGCCCAAAAAGGTAAAGGGAAATCTGGCTCTAGCTTCGAGTTTGGCCCTACTTCAAGAAGGAGGTTAGCCCGGGTCTCCTGGATACAACGGCTAGATGCCAACTATAGTCCTTTTCTGGTTCTAGATCTGAAGTCCTGAGTTAAATCCTATTTTAGTAAGATTTTTGTTCCATATGTAAAGCTGTTGTCCTATTGCAAAAACATGATTTTCATCAAGCGACAGCTAACCTAAAAAAAACCAAAACCTAAAACTTATGCAGTTGTCAGACAAACTGGTAAGATTATTAACCTAGCTGTTACAATGATTTAGGAATGCTGCTTATGGAAATAGCAAAAATTGGAAGCACAGAGGTGGGTTCAGAAGAACAAAAAACCGCAGTGAAAACACCAGATTCTCAAAAGTGAAAAAATGCTTATCGAGATTTTACAAACTTCAAGAGATGTAACGAGTTTCAAAGATTTTAAACCCACGTGCATTTGACTTTGATCATATACTAGATTCTGCTTAAATGCATTCACTTCACTTGTATCTACATCAAATCATAGCAATGTGCCAGTGCATACCAAGCGTACTTTGACCTTTAGCTCACCCGCATTTGCTATGCACCGAAGTGCTTTTTTGCAAGTTGCAGTTCTGGATTCTTTTTCAAAAGTTCCAACAATGCTGCATGTACTGAAGAAAGACAGACAGACATGTGGGTATAGGACGTAAAAGGTATACTTTAGTAAACATTTATTGTAAAAATTAGAACCCTAATTTCTACATTCATTGTTTATTCATTTCTGCCGTCAGAACCAGACACGTTCTTAGAGATGCAAAGTGTGGTAAAAAATTTCAAAATGTCTTTCAAGTAGGAAATCTGTGTGCATGTTAGCATTTATGGCAATGCCTAAAACTGAAAAATTCAGTGTGATTTACGGTTTTAAATTCAGTGCTGAAATAGAGATGCTAATTTCAGCTAGTAAGTGACCTCTTACTAAAAGACAGAAAAGTTTGATTATGCCCTTGAGTCACAGTTCATTGTACCTGAACACCTAATATAATCATATTACTCTTGAATTTACCAGCATTTACTCCTATCCAAGTTCTAAGCAGCTCCCAAGGATCACTTTTTTTTTTTTCCCAATATTTTCAGAAAAGAATTTACAAGAGTGGGAAGTTGTAAAACAACTTCAATGTCACATGTTTTTTTAGTGAACAGTGAAACTAACTGAACTAGCCTCCCAGAGATTTGTTATTTTCTGAACAGTAGTGCATCACCTTTGTCTATGACACCTCTGCTTTGTGATATTTTCAGTTCACCACTTTGCTCATTGCCTACCTTATGAATATTTCTGTTTCCTTCTATGCCCTTCTTCCCACCTATCACCTGGGCAGGAGCAAACAGGAATCTCCGAGATCCCAGCCAAGCAGAGTCATCCTACAATAGGACAGTTTGGAAAGAGCAGATAACTCTTGAGCTCCTGATTGTAGCTTTCTTGACAGTATGGTACATACTTTTATTTCTACCCACCTGGGAATTTCATAAAATCAGAGACATATACTGTTTTTGAGCTCTGTACTTCTGTGTGAAATTTGGTTTAAATTGACCAGCAGGGAAAGGGTTATTAGGGTAAAGGGCAAAACAGATTGAACAAGTGATTGCAAAAAACTTTCTTAATGAAATTGGGCTAAAAATGAGAAGAAAATATAAAAAACCATAATTTTTGTGAATGTTCAAAATAGTAACTTCAACATTCAAGCTCGCAGATAGTTTGTAAAACATCTTTTTAAATCATCTTTGAATAAATAATGCCACCATTCAAACCATAAAAAACAGTCCCAGAGGACTGAGTTCAGCTTTATGAATTTCTGCCATCTGAGAAAGCCAAGCAAGGCTTGTCTGTAATTGCTCTGAGAACAGGGTCCTTTTAAATCAATCTTTTTAAAGTAGGAAAGGAGAAGAGCAGGAAAAGAAGTATTACCTATAGAATATTTTTAATATACATGGAATTACAGTTTGGTTTTTGAGAGTTAAAATTCACTGCTTATTCCTGCAAAGATTTAACTTCTCAAATTGAAGAAAAAACAAAATATATAAAAATAGATAATGAGCTGAAATCAAACCTGACATTAAACCTGAATTAGAACTAGATAAAAGTTGAATGTGGATGCAGAATAAGCAGTTTTCTAGTGTAAAAATTCTGAATAAAAATTTCAAGTTGTCAAAAATTCAGGCTATTTAACTGAGATAGATCATGTTCTTCTCTGGAATCAGGCAATTTTCACTCTCCATACACTACAAGCACTGCATTTCTCCATTGTTCAGAGGGGAAGCTAATATCTGAATGAAAGTGCTTCCATAAATTCATGAAATTATATCTACTAACCAAGGATGAATAGTTCTAAGCTCCGAAGTCGAGAACATAAAGAGGACCTTCAGGCAACAATTTTATGCAACAGCTGACATTGACATTGAATTCTGGAACTGAGATATTTCTCTAAAACGAGGGAATTCAACACATCTTCACCCAATACAGAGGAAGTTCTTCAACCAGTACAGTTCTCCACTTTAAGATTCATAAATGTCATGGGTATACCCGGAAGCTTGTTAGCAGCTGTATAGGACTGACATGAAATTAGATGATGGCAGAAACAAAGCACAGTGCTGAATATATTTATTACTCTTCCATGCAGATAATTGCATTACCCAAAAAATAGGGCTAATGTCCCTGCAAACAGATTCAACAAAAAGAGATCATTGAATGCCATAGTAACTTCGACTAATGCCATAGTTACTTTGACTAAAATGCTGTTCAAGAAAAAGTTTTATGTGACTAATCTACTGTTCTTATAAATTGAATGTGAGAATCACCTTGACAGGAGAAACATTTTCCTGGTTAACTGCTGCACCTACCTTTTTAGGTCATGCTCTGGAGAATATAGATATCTTCTCATTTTGTATCACTTAAGTTCTTTTCAATATATTTAGCTAACATATTTCCATAACTTCAAAGAGAAAGCAAATAATATGTTAATTTATTCCATCACAGACACACTGGACAGAGGTTTCAGACTCTAGAGGCTCTTACTTGTGATGAAGCTGTCAAAAAATTGCTAGAGTTTCTCCACCCCTAAAGGAATGATGATGTCTCTGATAAAATCAAAACATATTTGTACTGTATAAACTTTGCTAAGGAAGCAGAAAGGCTTGGTATTTTTTCATTTCCACCTTGTTACTCTTTGTGAAGAGGTATGCAATTATTTATCTGAATATTTATTAGGTCCCAAAATAATTGAAAGAAAGTCCATATTGGATATTGAAAAAAAATCCAGCTTTGAAAACTGGGAAACAGCAAAGTAGGTCTGCAAATCCCTGTCTCTAAATCTTTTTCTTTAAAAATACAGCATAAAAGTCAACAGGGATTGCTTTTGGTTGAAGGTATGCTTTCTCAAGCAGCTAACTCTGAATGTTAGCCACAGAATTAACTCAATACCAGAAATATATCTTGGGCTTTCTTTGATTCAGGAAGTCTGGCAAGCAGCATAACTCTACAATAACACTGACCAAAGAGAAAAAAAGATACAATCAAATCAAAACCCCACAACCCTGAACCGAAGTCAAACAAAACCAGACGAAAACAACCACAACAAAAGAAAAAAACCAACAAAGTCCAGCTTTTTCTAGGAAGAAGTTGGTGAGTTCAAGTTTCATCTGGAAACAAGTACTGATTCATTGGTCATGCATTTGACACTAAATTACATGGAGTCTATATTTTGCACTGGCATCTACTGGTTTCGTATTTACACTCATCACACTACTACACTCACATTGTTTAGAAAATGGAATGCATCCAATATTTAAACTGTATATATCATGATTTTGCTGGTACCTTTCTCAGGCTGTAAAAGCTTGTCAATATTAATCATATTAGGATACATACACCAAGAAAGTGTAAACCATCATGGAAACATGGTGGGATGACTTGCTCGACTGGGGTGCTGCAATGGATGGCTATAAACCCTTCAGAAGGGATAGGATGAAGGCAAGGATGGAGAAGCAGTGGGGTAGCCCTGTGTGCTAGGGAGTGTTTCGATTGTCTAGAGATTGATGATGGCAAAGATAGGATTGAGTGTTTATGGGTAAGAATCAGAGGGAAAGCCGACAAGGCAGATATGATGGTGGAATTCTGTTACAGACTACCCAACCAAGATGAAGAGAAAGACGAATTATTCTATAGGCAGCTAGGAGAAGTATCACAATTGCTGACCCTTGTTCTCGTGGGAGACTTCAACTTACAAGATTTCTGCTGGAAATACAATACAGAGGATAGGAAGCAGTCCAGGAGGTTCCTGCAGTGTGTGGAAAATAATCTTGTGACACAGCTGGTGAGTGAGCCAACTTGGGAAGGTGCCTCTCTGGAACTGTTGTTTGCTAACAGGGAAGGACTTGCTGTTGATGTAATGGTTGGAGGCCATTTTGGGTACAGCAATAACAAAATGATAGAGTTTTTGATTCTTGAAGAAGTTAGGAGGGGGCTTAACAGAGCCACCACCTTGGACTTCTAGAGGACAGACTTTGGCCTGTTTAGGAGCCTGGTTGACAGAGTCCCCTGGGAGCGAGTCCTGAAGGGCAAAGGAATCCAGGAAGGCTGGACAGTCTTCAAGGAAGACTGCCTTGGCTGAACAGAGAGCTTTGGCTGGAAGTCAGGAAAAAAGGGAGAGTTTATGTCCTTTGGAAGC
>Ga0181612_171514_pt1 | contig 19333 bp, 9 predicted proteins | sample HoacroProtozoa21_FD_119630 | JGI IMG/M metagenome (GOLD analysis project Ga0181612, IMG submission 119630) | Hoatzin crop microbial communities from Cojedes, Venezuel. Combined Assembly of Gp0051906, Gp0051904, Gp0051908 | reverse complement strand
CCTGGTCTTAAATGTTTCCAGGGATGGGGCCTCCACTACCTCTCTGGGCAACCCATTCCAGTGTTTCACAATCCTCATTGTAAAGAATTTCTTCCTTATATCTAGCCTAAACCTACCCTGTTTTAGTTTAAAACCATTACGCCTCGTCCTGTCACTGTTATCGCTACTAAAGATTGTCCCCCATATTTCCACGTCTCCCTGTCTCTACTTGAATGGGTGATGCCCCTGTCTCGTCACTCGCAGACGGAGCCATCAGTCTGACCTTAAGGGCTGATCAGCCCCTTCAGCACGGCAAAGAGAAGCAGAGTAGCCGTGGTGTACCCCACAGCAGTGCAAAGCTATGTGAAAGCATGCCTCTGGCTCCACACTTTCCTCCGGCCACCCATCCCTTCCTGTAGCCACTCCAAAGTCCTCTTACTCTTTTCCAAGCCCGTTATGAAATGAGCTGGTGACCTCCGAGGCACCTTCTCCAGGTCCCTGCTTTGCACCTGGCAAACAGCAGCTTTCTCATTTGCAGGCCTGAAGCTTTACAAGACTCCCGAAATAAAGGATGAAGAGGAATCCTGTTCCTTTGTATCTAACTCTTGTCTCCAGAAACACCAAACCCGGCGCTCACCTGAGTCAAAGGATGGTCCCTGCTTCCACCGGTTACTGATCTGCAGTACGCAAAGGGAGCAGACAGACAGACCGACCAACCGACCTCAGACAGGCTGCTGCTAGGTGCAGCCTTCTGAGCACAGGCCACCAAGCTCCTCCAGACAAAGACCTATCATGAAGCTGACCGATTGGTTTGGCAGTTCAGAAAACAAAAGAATAACTACTGTAAAACCATGCCAGTTCTTTAACAGAGTTCTTTCAGGACTGTTACTATTAGGAGTTAGTAACGTACTAAAAGGTGCTGTAGTGGGATGTGGAAGTTCAGAATCCAGTTGTGTTGTACTGCTACAAGTTCCCAGTGATACCACACACGTGTAACACTGCAGAGAAGCAGGACCCTTTAAGGCTATCTTTAAACTCAGGAATTCCATTGGTTTCTCCAAAAGATCCTTAAAGCATCTACGGTTGATTTATAATGAAAAGATATCTTAACAGAAAAAGCTTTTCTGGGCTTATCTTTCAATGTTTTTTTTTCCTGTGATTGTAACAACATTGGTTTTTATGACTAGCATGGTAGGAGTGGGGCTTTTTGCATTTCTGCTAACTACCAAAATCTTCACACGGGAGGCTGCCGGCAGCGAGGCAAGCGAGCCTTGGCGTGCCGGACAGACAGCAGGAGCCAGCCTGGCAGCGAGGGACACAGCACAGACTGCAGCCGAGAGACCTGTCCCAAAGCAGGACTTTCTTCTTGCGTGGGAATGGGGCTTCTCTTGATGCTGTGGAGTTTCGAGGACTTCTTGCAGTGGCTCCGTTCTGTCCTACGGTGACGCCGGGGTTTGGAGCGAGGTGCAGTAAGGACCCGGAGCCAGGAGGTGGCAATGGGTCTCCATCGCTGGAGGCACCGCCCGGCCCTCTGCTGCAGTCCAGTAATCCCCACTCAAAGAACTTTTAAATGTATTTAAATTGATAACGAAAGCAGGGAAAATATGGTTTCAATCACAATCTTTTTTTTTTTTATAAATGTGTAAGTAATTAGGTAAAGATCCCTAGAGTTTAAACTCTGAGAAGTATCAGTTATTTCCAAATGGTTCAGACATATGTCAGTGTCCTGAAGAAAACTGGAAGAGATGGATCAGCTGATAACTGCTTTGGACAGTTAAAAAAAAGATTAAAAAGGAACAGAAAATCACATTGAAACACCTTGATCAAACCACCACCCTCTCCTATCTAAATATTTCTCTTAAGGAAATGAAGGCTTGTACATACTTCCAAAAAAAGTTGGCTTCATTTTTTCATGTTAGTGCTCTTGAAACATCCCAGCGTTGCCTATCGGATTGTTTGCGCTGGCAGCCCCGAGCAAAATGCTTGTCCTCGTAGCTGCAGGAAAGGCTCCTGAACCCAGGAGGTACCCGAGGGGTAGGGCAACAAAACAGCCAACGCACGTCTCTAGACTGAAGCCTGGCTTAGTCGTGAGGCCGGTGGCAGGCCAAGGGCAGCGACTCTGCAAGCATAACCTACCAAGGTGGAAACAGGGGGTTAAAAACCAAGTCCTGACAAATCCGTGCCACTTCTGCCAAGAACAGCAGCAGGGCAGAGCCAGGAAGGATGGTAGCTTCTTGGCTGCGAGCACTTGTTGGGTAACGACTGGCCTGAGCTCATGATTTGTGCCACATGTTCTTAGATTTATACAAGCAATCAACTTCAAAACTTGCTCCTAAGAAAAAACGTGGTGTTGGCCTAATTTATACAGCATCTACAGGGAAACTCCTTGCTCAGCAGAGCAAGCATCCGCCCGTCTTCCCAAAAAGTTAGGGACACAACTACGCCATTGGGGCAACAATACTCACACCCAGATTGGTATTTCTTCCTGCTGTCAGTCAGCCCTGTTCAACGAGGTACCTAGCGGCAGCGCACGCAGTCCCTGTAGTTGTGTAACGGATACGGATCACACCCCGCCACGGCGAACTCCTCAGATAGATGACTTACGCTGTCGCCTTAATCTGCAAGTTAGTTACGGCAGTTTTGTCTCACAAAATTGCACGCGTGCGCACGGAGGGATTGGTGCCTGCTCACCACGCCGTCAAAGCACAACTGTCTGCTTGTGCAAAGTTTACCACCACGCCCGGAGCTGATGGAGTTAAACAGTGAACAGCACAGCTAATTACCATGTACTGCTAACCTCAGTTGCTGGTTCATTTTGAGACCCTTTAAAATATGAACTGTGTATTTTACCCCTATGCATTCTCTTAATGATTTGTTTTTTTTAGACTGAAATCACTTCCAGCCATCAGTTATACTCGCGGTCTCTACACATGCACTTCTCCAAGCACAAATATTTCTTTTTCCTATTGGTCTGCCAGCCCCTGTCAGAGCAAATTTCACTTTAAACTAAATGCTATGATACTTAAAACCTCTTGGATTACTCAGGCTGCTAGTGTGATCTATGACCTTCCCCCAGTGACAGCTGAACTTTCCAATTTGCTTGTGCTGCTGGGGAACTGAAGAACACATGCAGAAGACGAAAACGTTCCCGATGTGCCCGAGTGAGGAGAGATTTCTTAACAGCTCTGCTCAGTGATGCTTACTCTGATTCATAACATCCAAATCAATATGCCCATCTAGGATCCTCGGTGCCCTGACATCATTTAAAATGTAAAGACCAACCGTGTCCCCCCTCACAGCAGGAAACGCCAGCCAGCATCCCACCGCGTCCCCAAAACACCTCCCTTCCTTAACTCCCTCCTGCGCCCGGAGCCTCAGAGACCAGAGAGGCTTCGTGGCATGTCCGGGAGACTGGGCAGCCTCTGCCGGCAGCCCTCTGTCGTGGTTCCCGTTCAGGTACCTTTGCTGCCCCTGAGACTCCGTCCTTGAGTCAGAAACGCCTTTAACAGTCTGTGCTTAGCTCCAAGCTTGCCCTTGCTGCTGCTGGGGTCGTGGCAAGTCACCTTTTTAACTATTTTCACTGATGGCAGAAATAATCATTCTGTAATGCTCAGTTTTGTTGGAAAAATCCTCCTACCTGTCTCTGGGACTTACATAATCAATTCCTAGGGCCGTCTTTTCAGTTTTAACAACATAGGAAAAAGTGCATCAATAGCAGAGCTTATCTGGGTTCACAGTGTTTGGTGGAGCCGTTCACACAGAGGGTGGTCTTCAGGCTCAGGCAAGATGAGGAGGCAGACAGCAACAGGCTTGAGCTGAGCCTGAGCTAGCGCAATTAGCACCGGGGTGCAGACTGACCACGGTGCACGGCTGCTTGCTGTAAGTTTTCCTGATGCGATAGACACCTGAGCCTGTCCACGCTAGCGTTCACGCTGTTACGAGTGCTGGTGCTGACAAGCTGCGCTAAAACGGGTACTAATTCCTCTGGCGTAAGCAGGGCCTCAGAAAGGCAAGTCCTGGGTCACTGGGGAACTTCTTGGTCAAAACTAAGCCCTTGCAGTCCACCCGGAAAACCCCCGGTAGGATGCATGGATCTCAGAGCGATCCCAGCAACAAACACTGCTGGGGAAGCCGGCCCGCACACTCACGAAAGAGGCGTGAAGCGGTATGGCAAGAGTCGTACCAGACCGCACTGGAAGAGATCGTGATGGCCAGGGCAGGCGACGGTGGCCCAGGAAGAGTCCTCACCTTAGAGCGTGAAGTACCACTTTAGGAGCTTACGCTTTAGGGCCCAGATGTCACCCTTTTCAGCTTACCAGTTTCATGGTTGGAAGCCCAAAATTAAAGGACCCTGAAATCACTGTCCACTGAAAATGAAAGCCAAGCTAAACACATACGGTGCTTCCACCAGAGCCACGATTTCAGTTACATTTCTTTTCATCCTAAACCTGTTCTAAAACCCTGTCAATCCTCCCTCCTTATTCTGCATCAACCAGGCTTATGGCAGCCTCATGTGTGAGAGGCTCTCAGCTACTCACTGGGTATACAAGTTTCGTAATTCTATTAAAAATACAATCTGTTTTATAAAAAAAAAATCTATACATTTATAATTCACTGGGTCCTCTGACCTTGGTAAGGCCAGGTAAACACTACTTACAGATCTCAACTCATCAACAACCCTTGCAAGTCCTAATGAAGGAATCGCACCCAAAGTTCTCCACATGCTCCGGTGAGCTGCTGCAAGGGTTTATCTGCAGACATAACCAGGCAGCCCCTGGTTATGTACATGACACATTTTCTTCCTGCCATGGAGCACACCTGCAGCTCTGCAAAACTACTCCCAAGTACCAGAGACAGGGGTTGGACCCAGCAGGTGTCTGAGCACCCTTCAGCAGCCTGACACCAGTGCAGTTCACAGCAACTCCTCCGTTTCCTCTGTACCTTCTCCCTTTATACACCTTACATTACTGTTTCTAAAAACCACTGTCTGCACTCAAAACATGCCCCACCTCACCCCATGCAGGCATTCAGAGTTTGGTGCAGCACATCCCTGAAGTCCTAACATTTCCCTTCTGTGAATCTACTGGGGTGTGATAGCCCTGGTGGTAACACGTGGCACAGTTACCATCCTGTGTTGCCTTATAAACTCTCATGCCATAAACCCCTGTAATCTATAATGCTGTATCAGGTCCCTGTCTGTAACAGACACAAGTTCTGCTCAGATGAACACCGAAGGCTGTATTTTCCCCTTACGAGGTACTTAAGGCTTAGAAACGGCACACCAGTCTCCCATCGAGACAAGCGCGCCATTATAACCTGCACAACTGAGGTACAGTTTGTTGTTTATAACACTTGCCAACAAAAGACATGGGAGTTTGCCAGCAGCAAAGTCTGTATTTTTTTTCTCTCCTCCCAGTGGGTTTTTTTTGATTGTTTGGTTTCTTTGAAGTGTTGATGGAAGGTGCCAGACCGTAGGTCTGAGACAGCGACAGCGGCGCAGGGCAGTACAATCACAGAAGGGATGCGGCAGAGGCTGCAGTCCTGCTAGCCCAGTCCGGAGATCAGTTAGCAAACGCCACAGCTCCCTCCCTCCGCAGGTTTCCTCTGCGCAGACCAGGGTACGGAAAGGCAGAGGGAGCGGGGGGCATCCAGGCCCTGTCCCATCCTACAGTGGGGATTCAGGCACGAGGTGGGAAATGTAAGAAAAACGTAGCTAATCCTTTGCAGCTACCAGCTACCCACCACACTTTCACCAGAGCTTAAAGCCTGTGAAACCCATAGACTCTCTGGCCAATACTCACTGTCAGCTGAACGCCGGGTGGGACACCATTTTCCTAACACCGGTCACAAAAGAGGGGGGGCATCAGGAAGCGCCGTTCGGCTGGTTGCGTCTTCCCCTTGCTTAGAGTCTTAGCGACTGAGAAGACGATCCTGTTTACTGCTACGTGCCAGATACCTCTGGTTTTGCCTCACTGACCATAAATTTTCTGTCCTTCAGAGTAAGAGCACAGACCATGGGTTATGGAGAAACAGCGTACAACTGAGAAGCCTTAGAAAAAACAATGTTTCTTTATATTATGTCCTGTAACCGTAGATTCTCCCACTACTGGTAATGACGTTAAACTACAAACCACAAGTCTCTTGAGTTCTGCCTCTCTCAGCCCCAACTTTCTTTCTCCCCTATCTGTGAAGCTTTTTTCCCTGTGCTTTCTATCCCTCAAGCGGGAGGCGAGTTTTGTGGCAGGGTGACTGTGCACACTGCAAACACCAAGTCCAGCTCTACATTAGCACTGAATATTAACATTCCTGAAACAGTAATACCGTATCTGCTCAGGAGATGGAAAATGTCAGGATGAACCTGTGCAATAATACTTTAGCTCCCCTGTGCATCATGATACAGCTTTTATGGGTATGATCGTGTCTCTCCTTCCATATGATCCAGCTTCCTTCAGTGCACTTAATGACTTAAAGTTTCCAGTTGCTTCTGGACTTGGTGCCCAGTTGTATCTCAGCACAATACTGCTGTTTCTGCCATTTAATTATAAACAAATGCAAATCTGACAATTGTGTAGAAATGAGCACTGTGTCTTCTGTGTCAGGCTCCAGCTACGCACCAGGCAATAAGCACGCCAAAATTCACTGGTGGGGAGGCAGCATTAAAAAAAAAATTAAAAAATTTCCCAACTGAATAGTAAGAGAGCACTGAACTAAAACCAAATGACCTTGCTTCGCCAAATTCAGTAAGAGCCTTGCTTGAAAGCTGCAGAGCTTGCCATCCCCGCTCTGCGAGAGCAGCCCAGGACTTGGGCTCGGTTTCGTGCTCTGTCAGCTACCTGCTGTGTGATCCGGGCAAGTTGCTTCTTTTCCCCATGACCTCAGTTTCCCATCGGAGGATTGGAAGAAAATACACCCCAGCCATTAAAGACAGCAAGTGACAAACTACAGTAACGAGAAGACTCAGATTAGACTGACGTAGATAGAAAAGACTTCTGCTTATTCTGTAACACCCCTCAAAGAGGAAAAAAAGAGTATTTCTGATCTGCTAGCAAGGCAACCAATCCAGAATACAGCTGGGGGCAAAAAAGCCACTCAAGAACTCAAGTTGTTTCATACAGCTGTCTTGTTTCTTTACAGGGCATCAGATAATGTCCCTAGCATTCCCTCACCCAGGCTCACAGTTCCCACGTGGACAGGGAGGTTCTCAGCTATTCTGCACTGGATTTGTTAAAAGGTCAAGTGAACAGTCGGAGCTGGAGCGGAAACCAAGAGTTCTGTCTTTCCATTCTAAGCCTGACAGAAACATCTCCTGTGCTGCTGGCTCAACAACTGGCCAAACCCACTGATATACCCATTTCATACAAATTAATTAACAAAACCAAATAAAACAAATAAAACAAAAAAGCCCTGAGGAACAGGCAATTAAAAAGCAAAGACGATGTCCTTCCCTCCCCCTCTCTCCTTGCACAGTCCAAAGTATTTGTGTCAAATCCATAAACTGAAGAGCGCGTTGCCTTAATCTTAACCCAGGGACAGGTCTGGCTTGGGGAGGTTTCAACCACCTCTTTGCTGAGCCCCAGCAATGTCAGTGTTAACGCTGGTTACAGAAGCTGCAGGCAACAGCCTGAGCAGAGTAAGACCCTGAAGCGGTAACTTCATAGAGGTGACTGGTGTCATGGACTAGAGCAGTGCAGGTTCTGCTCCACGTCTTCCACCAGCCGCCCCTCCTCCAGACGGGAAGCGTTTCTGGCTTCCTGTGCTAGGTTACAGGGCAGGGTCACTGTGAAAATGTACTCCGGGGGTACGCAGCTGAAGCAGAAATGCAAGTTGTCAGTGCCCTGCATTGAAGGGCTCTTAGCTGGAGAATTATTCCTTTAAATATTTATGCAAGCTCCTCAAGTCCAAGTACTGCCACTCAGCTCTGTGCTTCAATACAAACGGGGAAAAAAACCCCAACATTCCCTTGTGTGCATAAATACCCAGAAAAGCCACGCCAGCAGGTCACTGGCTGACAGTCGCGCTGCCTCCAGGGCTCAGCACCAAGAACCCGGCAACTCCGTGGGGATGATAATCCAGATGCTGGAGGGAGAGTCAGAAATATCTGTTCTGCTTTGACTTACAGCTGCAGCCAATAAAAGCTTTCAAAGTCTCTTCTGAAAGTTAACATTACTAGGGGATTTGCAGTGTTCACTAGAGCGCACGCAGCAAATGCAGTCAGAGCATTACTACTGATGAATAAACTTTAAATATTTTTTACCACCATAGATGATTGTCCAGATTTCAACTGCTCTGATATATCAACACAGGGCCCTAGTGAAATCTAGTCAAAATCTATCCCAAATCAGTGACGATTTTAGTGCAAACCAAGAAGGAAGTAAATCTCAGTGCTGCTTTCTTTCTTAGGACTAACACTGGATATATTAGGGAACAAGCCAGATACAAATACAGATGTGGAACATTTTGTTGGAGATCTATACTCTCGAGTAGCATTATTATGCAAAAATTTCAACTTAATTAAATTAGCAAAAAATAAAATGTTTCCAGGCCAAAGGTTGGGCAGGGACTCTTGGAAAAAATAAAACTTAAAAAGCTCAAAACCCAGAAAGCAAAAAACCTCTCTAAACTTATTATTTTTTTAAATCTCATGGTTAACAAAATAATCTTCTAGCTTTGTAGAGGGAAGAGAAAAGGGTGGTGCAGTCATCATACTTGACTGGCTGAAGCTGATAAACACGACTTCAAAATTTTAGAATCAAAACAATTTTAACTATTTGGCAAAGAAATTAATTTGATATGTTGCATTGATTTTTATACTCGAGACTTGTTCGCAGCACATGCTCAGTTCAGATAATAACCATAAGAAATAGCCCACTGATATACAGGCCTTTTTAAAACTACTCATGGTAGGTTTAATTTTGAATCCTGTGAGCGTGCTTAGACATAACGTACAAAACACCCCTCACTTTATTACGGTTTTAAATCTTTCTTCCAGGTCTGGCCTTGCAACCAACTTGTCTTGATAAAATAGGTCACTTGAAAAAGGAAAGCTCAATAAAATGAATTACAAAACCAACAAGATTAAACTGATTGTGCTGTTTTTGTACAGTGCAGCTGAATTCTGCAAATATGCTGCTGGCTGTGGTTTGGCATTTAACAGCATGCGATCAGTGAGAAGGAGGAAATTTTATTCTCATTAACTGTTGCAGATTTACTGCAGTGAAAAAGGGCTATGTAACCTGAGAAGTGACAGAATGGAAAGATCAAAGCAGCAGTCTGGAAACTAAATAAACCTTCTGGCTACTTCCTGCAAGGAAAATTCACTCTGGCAATGTAAAACAGAGTCCAGTTAAAAACTACTCTCAGTTTTATGAGCTGTCACAGCAGCTTGAGTGGTTTGGACCAGTCAAGTTTAGAACATTATATTTCCTTGTTTTTGTCTCAGATACTTCTGTAAGCAGTTTTATAGTTTCTTTTTCTCTCTCTTCTTTTTTTTTTTTAAGGAGAAAAATAAAATTCTTTTCTTTTGGTTGAAATCGAGAAGGTCACAGCTAAACTCATTAAAAACAAGCAGGTCTTCATTTGCACATTCCATTCCCGTTTACTACATTTTAATATTTTACTTTGAGATTTATAAGCAATGTACATTTGCTTTAATAACTCTTCCGCATTCTGTTCACTTATTGTTTAATATAAGTGCAAATCAGTTTACAGAGCCCAGATGGCTTGTAACCAGGGAGCCAGTCTATTCCTAGTAGCACATCTGGAGGGACTAAGAGCAGCAGACAGAACATGGGAATTAATTAATGTTACATTTCAGAAGAGACAGACCCAGGTTGGGGGGATTTTTTGGTAAGACATTCCAAAGGACTTGAGATAACTGCTACAGCATTTTGGTATTCTTTTAAAATTCTTAATAGCCACCTAAACTATTAAACTATGTCAGTTAAATGAGGCCAACTGCAGGTGGAATATAATAAAATAAAAAGCAACTAAAAATGTGAAAGAAGTGGCTGCAAGTGAAAGAAGCCCAAGTATCCTATATTCCGAAAGAGCTGAAGCGCACTAAAACCTCCACGTTAACTCTCTTCCCAAATGGCATCTGCAACTTGCTGAAAAAAACGGACCTTTAAAGTATTCCCAAGCAAGCTATTCCATCTCTTGGCACACTGGTGTAATTGTTCAGAGCAATTAAACAGCCCTTACAGTAAATGAAACAAGTGCAACACGATCCGTCGCGATTACGGACCACACACCTTGGCGCGGTGGTGTGGTCCGGTCACTGGGGCACCACGCGAGCAGTCAGGAGAGCGCTGCTCTGCGCCAGGCTCCGGCACCTCGCTCCAGATGAGGAACTTCTCCTCTCCTGCCTTTGGTTCCCCGCCCGTCCTCACTGTCAGCTCTTTGGGGCGAGGACTGTGGGTTGCACTGTGGACATCGTCTGCGTGCGGGGGGATACAAGGAGAGCTGCTCGGAAGCTTCTCCTGATACAGTCTAAGAACAGAATAACAATAAATAAGCACCCAGGCACGTAAAAAAGTTGCTGTATAGAGAATACTGTAAATGAAGAATAGTGTCTGGATACTCCAAAATTACAGGCAGTGCTGGGCCCTCAGTGTTTAGGGGCATGGTGTGCACAGATCTCCAAACCCTGGGAAAGTCTCACTGGTGAATATGGGTCAGAGAAAAATCTTCTTCCCCTTGAATAATCAGTCTCCTGGTCTTCAAAAACGCTACAATAACTGTCCACATCATAACAGTATAATCTGGTCAAATACATATTAGTGACCTCTAAACTGGATTATCATATCATCAGGTTGCAGTATTCAGTTTCTATAAACATGGCTTTGAGAAGACAGTATGACAAAACTAACAAAGTGACAGCTAGCAGGGAACATGACCGCTACCTAAAATATCACGGAAAGGAAAGAGATAACTCTAGGACTGGTGCAGAAACAGATTATTATAAACTAGACATGAAGAGATCCAAGCTCACATTCAAAAGCTCTTAGCAAGCTCTGCTTCCCTACTACTACCTTTCAGATGCAAGATCTTAATTCCAAGCACACGTGCCACCCGAACAGGCACCGATGAACAACAAGCAGCTTACCTGCCTGCTCCACACGAAGAGTCAGTAAATGCGAGGAGTGTGCTTTGTCTCTGTCACGTCAAGCCATACAAGAGCCATATCAGAAATTCAGCAAAATCCTCCTGACCATATTCAGTTTAACTTCTTCAAAACTAAACACGTAGGCAGTTAGGACAACAGAACATGATAAAAAAGATATGACTCTGCTACCACTAACAACATCATCTGGGCTTAAAAAAAACCAAACCAAACAAAACACCTCCTTATTTGTCTCCAGAAACTTCACTGGTTCTGGGCTTCTCTTTAAGGTCTTTTCAAATTCGTTTCAGTGAGATTTACAATTTGCTAATACTGATGTGCAATAAACTAATAAAACCTGCCTACAAGGTTATAGGCCCAATTTACTAATAAAAACCTAATTCAATTCTCTTGGGAAATGCAAATTAAATAGTGTCCAAATGGTAGAAGCTGAGTTCAACTCGGCTGTATATATTGCAAAGGCAAAAAAGTGGAGTTTTGGTTTGTTTTTAAAATAAAGTTTGAGTATGGAAAAGAAGCAGTAATGTACAGAACTGTAAGAAATACCACTGTTACACCCTGTTAGCTTTTCTTTCCATTAATTAAAAGACTTTATATCCATTATATGTCCACCTCTAAGACAGAAAGACTGCCTCTATTCAAATGACGAGGAAAGAGAGCTGTGGATACTTTCAATTCTACTGTAGCACTGAGCCCACGACAGAACATGCTTTTTTACCTAAGCTAGTCTTTCCAAGAACTATGAAATGAAGTCTCTTCTGCTATTGATGGCTATAAAGGGTTGCCTCAGGCAGCTCACTGTTACCGTCTACTAAAGCATTCGTTTTTCACCTTCAGAGGTAGCCTGGAAGATGGCACTTACCTGCTGAAAGGTTGGGAAGGGAATGTTCAAACATCTAAATAAACCGCGCATATTACTGAAAATGCACCATGGATGAGGAATACTCCACAGGAGGGTCACCAACTCCTTCAGTCCCTTCTTTAGGAAGGAGGTTCTTTATATCAGCAATATATCCTGAAGGGTTTAGAGACTAAAGCAAGGAGGAGATGAAATCCTAACCTCAATGCTTGAGAAATACAACATGTGACTGCTTTTAGAAAACAGGATTGAAGATGAGAACCTACATGGAAGATAGCTATAAATGTCAATGGAAGATACAAGTTACAGGTACAACCATGTAAAAACATTTTGATAAACATTCCCAAAAGGAGCATTTGCCAGCACCTGATGCAGCTCCTGTACCTGACCTGAACAGGAGCTATTCAGCTGTGACCCACGACTGGGACTTCATGCCACATGGCACGAGTCAACAGGAATGCAAGGCTACAGACCTAGGTCTTTCCCCCAAGAAAATTCACATCTGATATTCTTCAGGGTACCCAAGCAAAAAAGCCTGCGGATATGAGTATTCTTGCTATTCAGCATGGACTTTTAGCACACGCAGACACTACACGTAGGCAGCTCAGCTCGAGATAAGCCAAGTCACAGTAATGGTCTTCCCTGTGCTCCCACCAGGACCTACGGCCACATACTAAGTTGCTGCAGCCCACATCACCGCAGTGTCCGCCAGCTCGGGACACAGCAGCTTGGTTCTGCGTGCCTATACCTGCCAGCCGCAGACACAGCTTACGGGAAGTCAATGCAGAGCTGCCTGCAAGGGCCTGGCTCCACATACTCACCTCACAACGTATCACAATGACCTGCCATGGCAAAAAGAAGAAACGTGGCTACAGTTTTCCGCTGTAAATCCAGGCAAGAGGAAAGATGTTCCATCAAGGACAGAGACAGACAGTCACCCCATAAAACTGGGTTTGTTTGACATGCCAAACCTCACTGCTCCCTGGGAAGCAGCTTCAATCAGATATCTGTTGAGAGGAGACGTGAGCACACCCGCCGGGAACAGCACACACACAGAAAGGCCTTGTCTCAGTGAAAATGAAGATTGCGCAATGGCAGCTCTGCTACATTTTATAACGAGGTTAAAGGATTTTGTGCTGGAGAAAACTTCCTTGGGAAGAAAAAAAAGTAAGTTTTGGCTAGCTCCAGCGTTCCCAACTATTAATCTTTCTAAAGCTACAGACAGAGGATTTGGGAACTCTGATGAAGATTATTAAAAAAAACCTGGCTTTCACACTTCAAGTGTGTACCATTAGCTAGTTATGGCTGGGAAAGGTTAAAAAGTGGTCTCTTCCTCAGAGGCTAAGAAAAATGCTGTGGATATCTCTATTATAAGACATCTAGCCATCACTCTCATGTTTGTGTCTTAAGAAAGCAATTAGTCTCTAGAAGGTCATTAAAATTTGATAAATGACCACAGATTCTTGAAGATGTCTTTCAGCTGGTCTTTCTCCCTTGCAGCCCAGACACTACGCTGTCATCATGTTAGCCAAAGGTGAGGCATTTTGTTTGCTACAATCATAAAACTTTCACTCTATATTAAGGGTTACCAGAACCAGGAGCCTTGAATACAGATTTTAATAACAGATGAAAATTTCAAATCTATGCCTAATGCCCATCTGCTTCTGAAAGACAGTAAGATGACTCAAAGCTGGTAACCTGATCACAAGAGTCTTTTCCTAGCCAATGAAAAAACCTGGATACAAGCTGTCACAACCACCTCCTCAGCCACGTATTTTCTGCTGAATGGAAAACATACCTTACAATCACTTTGCATTCTGCCCCAAACCTTTGAGGAAAACAAGAGATGCTGTTTATGTATTTCACCACCGCTTCTGTGGATATTATATATTCTGAAATAATCCTATTTATAGACATCATACACAACAGTACAACTCCACTAAGAATACAGTTCAGAAATAAGAGCTGTAAACTAAACAAGATAGATGACCAGAAAACAAAGCATTTCTATTTGTAACAATGCCTTGGGCCCCTAAAATGAGAGCGGCAGTATTAGAAAAATGCCAGCCTTCCAGGTCTTCACTTCTGTGCTGCTTCTCCTTTATGCTGACAAGTACCAGAAACAACAATTATCTCTGCCTGCTTCAGGATATGTCCAGAATAGCAAGCATGCAAGCAAATCTACAAACTGAATTTAGTGCTAGATACTTTTACAGCTCCCTTTGAAGTGGTTCTGTACTTCACAAAGCAGGACCTGATCATGCAAGGTAGCATTCTCAACTCTTGACAGTCAAGTCAGTAGTCTAGGTTTCAAGGGAAAGTCCAAGAAACCCTGGGAAGGGAATGTCTTTGAAAAACGCAGCTCCTAAGATACTCCACCTAATTCACCCAATCTATGGATGTTCTTACTTCTAATACTATTATTTTGTGTTTCCCTCTTAAATTCTGGGGGAAAAACACCTGTACATGCTAACCCAGTGAGCGCAGATGCCTATACATACCTCGACTTTTTTAAGCTCCTGTTTTACTCTTGACTTCAAAAAAGGACTTCCCTGCCCACCTAAGACTGTGCAGCAGGTCTAGGTATGTAGGTCCAGTGTCTGCCGGAACACAGACTCCGCAGGAGGTGGTTGCGATATCCCTGCGGGGATACAGTAAAGTCAACCACTTCATTGATTGCACATCTGGATACGGCTGCTACTCCAATTGCCCTGAATTTTGCTGAATGTAACATGGTGGAACTGCAATGGCAGAGGCTGCCCCCAACCTCTGCCACAACTAGCATCCTACACCCAAGGAAGCACATGGTTTTCACTGTCTGCTCAATGCAGTATAACTGGTATGACAATCTGATACATGGCAGCTGGTGTGGGCTGAGCTCCCTTGCACAGGTATTATTAAACATTGCTTACAGTTAAAATCTTCAGGGCAACTTGAGTTTGGCTGTGGTCCTTGAAAGCCTCTCCACATAGACTCATTTCTTTCGCTCCAAAACATGAGGTTGGTGACCAGAACACACCTAAGCCCTGGTCGTGCACTGGGGGCACCAACACTAGTTCAACACTAGCTCAGCTTCTCAGTGACATACAGGCACTGAAAAGGTGACTCTTTCTGGCTGACTTATTCGGCTGTCCTGGAGGCAAGAAGTCCTGATCCAGTCCGAGCACGCTAAGGAAATAACCTCAGAGAAATTAAAGAGGTGACATATCCTAAGTCTTCCACACAGGAATGCAGAAAGGAGAAGAAAGGATTAGAGTATGCAAAGTTCAGGAGCAAGAAGTCAGCTCGTGGTTGTCGCCAACCTCAAATTTCACAGGGTGGTCTTAAATGATGGAAAAGACTCCTTCAGAACTCACCCCATTGCTTAGCAAACAACTGTTTCTGTTACAGAATTAAAAAGCCTCATATAAAAGACCAAGACCAGAAGACACAGGAACAACAAATAAACGTGTAACAAATAAAAAAAAGTGTAACAAATGAAAATACCAAAAATATGCATCTACTCAGGCCATCTCTCTGAACTCAAAAAAATGTTACTATTAACTGACTTGCTCGTAGTCTATGCAAATCATAACTCAACTTTCTTTAAAAAAGTTTCTGAAAACATTCAAATATTAGTAATAGAAAAATGAACCATTTTTATAACAAAAATCTTGATTTGTTAAAAGCTGGAACTGGTTAAAAATAAATCCTTAACATAAGGTTCTTGTTAGCTTTAAACTGTAAGCATAAAAATACCCTAAAATTATGTTTTGGTATGGATGAAATGTACACTATATAATACATAAAAAGAGCCTTGACTTGCTGCTATTATTTTTAATTAGGTTCTCTAGCACGTATGGTTTTACCTTCCAACACCAATTCAAATTTGGGAAAAGGGAGGGTCTGAGTCTCCAAACTCATGGGACTGGTAATTCCATGGCTCATGCCTTGGAGCACTAATGCATTTTACATTAGCTCTGAGCATCAGGAAATTCTGGCTTCTGGCGCCAAGAAGTTCAAAACGATAATGACACACATCTGAAAACTCGGATTCGCCGTTCGACTGCCAGTATCTATTCTATCAAACAATTCGGTCCTGCTCTGTTACAAATAGGACAGAACATTTGCAGCAGTCCACACTGTTTCCAATTAGACTGTGTGTCTGGACTGCAGATAAATCCACAGAGCAATCGTATCGAAAAAAGTCTTCTTAGAAAACAGAATTCTCATGAGAAATCTGAATATTTACAGAGGCTATCATCAATGGGCAATTACCAAGTTTGTCATTAGCCAAACTTCAGCTTTTGTCTGTTTTCTTTCTTGAGGTGAGCCTCCAAAATGCCTTGAGACATTACAAGAAAATTCTACAAATACTTTATTTAACTATGTATACACCAGATGTATTTTGCTACTCATTTTAGGTGGAATACAACCAGATTAAAAAGCAGCTTACTAACATAGCTCCCTGATAAGGGACTGAAGTTTGAGGCCGAGCAACCTACTTTAACTTTTACCCAAGGCCACTCAAGACTTTTTTTTCCCCAACTGAACGCTTTCTGGCAAAACAAGAGCATCTTGGCTGGCGCTATATCTTAACTTTATTGGGAACAAAGGACTCTGCAAGCTTCACCCTACACACTTTTCCCCCCACTTCTGCGGGGGTAAGGAGACTGTCAGGACCACAGACCCATACAATGTTCTGGTTAATACAGAAATCTGCTGTCTCCTGGGTGGTGTGCCTACTTTAAAGCTGAAAATGGTAAGTCATAGAGTAAGAGTCCCAGAGTAACCTATAGCTCATACTTCCCTCAGTTTCTCCATCACCTGCATGTTCTGAAGCGAAGGCTGCGCATTTGGAAACAACTGCCGCCAGCATCCCCTTCCCAAACCCAGGCTCCACGCAAAGGGTTACACACTGGTCCGAACTCAATCCTTACTGAGTATAAACACTTCCCTTTTTCAAGGGGACCCATCTCTTAAGTCCTACTTTTTTCTCCTGATCTGAGCATTTTAGTTGTTTTAATTTGTTCTTAAAGATGTCACCACCATTCCACCCCTGCTGAACGTTCAGCTTTCTGGTGCATCGCAAGTAGAATCAACAAGCGTAACCATCCATTGCACTTTTAACACTCACAAGAAGCCAAAGTAAGGGAGAAAAGCCCTTTTTGCTTCAGCTGTACATACTGTGAATTACTCATATTGTACAAATGGTGACAGATGATGTAAGTGGTGAAAATAACATTCTTCCTTTGCAAAGAAACAACTTCAACCACAGGGCTGGGCATGTCCAGAGAGCATCCTGTTAAACTGAATCCTGCACCTTGACTGTAAAGTGTTTGAAATATTTCCTGCTAATGAGTGCACATAATTCATGCTCTATAAAAGGCATTTCCTAAACGCTACAGGATCTATGCAGATTTCATTCTTTGAACTGAGTCTTTTTTTATTTATTTTGAACTCATGGGAGAAGTCTACTCAGAAATTCAAACTAGAACAGCTTGCTAAAATTCAGAGAAGGAGAGATCATTGACCAGAGGGGGAACTCAAAGAAACATGTCCCAACAGTCAAGCAACATCTTTTGCTCATCTAGCAAATTTTCAAAGTAAGTGTCATCAGTAATCTAACTGAGAATACCTTGGGAAGACTTAGGTTAAGGGGAAAAAACAAAACCAAACAAAAAAACAAACCCACAGGAATAGTTCTGGCAGCTGAGAAACTTATTTTCAACAATTTAGGAATACTAGAAACAAAAGTCTTCTAGGTAGTCATCATCTCAAGCCTCTCTCTAGATATTTCCCAACAACGTCTGAATCTTATTTAAGTAATTGTCATAATATGTAGTTAGTGGTGTGTTCTAGTTTTACTTTTCTACTCTACAGCTTTTGGAAAGCTGTCATGTATTACAATGTGTACGTTAACATGTTAAAAGAAACATAATTCAGCAGACAGACTAGAACTGCTTTTTTAGTCTAAACCATTCCCACTGCTATAAGGGCAAAAATTGCTGAACACAAATGAGGCCCTATAAAGAAACTTGAATAGCTATTGTTTGATTATGTGTATTCTTTACAAACAGCAATTTACGTGCTAGAGAAGGGATGCTGCCCAACGAGGTCACCGTTCTGAAGATGGTAATCACCGAAGAAATCCGGACTCACCACTCCATCGGGGGCTATTAGGCCATCTACAAAAACAAGAAAGGTACAGTGACTGTATGAAGAAGCATGACTTCAGGGCAAGTGGGCAACACAACCTGTGCTGGTTTGTCTTCAGAGTTCGTTAGCAACTTGCAGTATTTCTGGGAGGAATATCAAGCAACAATAATGATGAAAAACAGCAACTTCCATGATAAAAACAGTAGCTCAGCATACTGCCCTAAAAAAAGCCATACCTAACTCTTACCCTTCTTCCTCGGGCCTGTAAAGGTTGTATCAAGATGCATCGTCTGCCCCATTATGAAAGTGAGCCCAGAAAAACAGTATAGAGAAGACCCAAACATTAATCTGGGCCAGCAGCATAGAAGTAGAAAAGCAGCAAAGGTCTTAATTTTTCAGACTCTACCCTTCACCACTGTATCTCTTAACAATGGTTAAGAAAAACAGGAAAGCAACTTCAAACCCATTTTTTTTGTCTCCCCCATATTTTAATGTCTTCTATCTGTTTCCTGAAAGGGTGGTCTTTTGACGTGATAGCCTCTCCAGAACACAGGTTACAGTTTTCTTTTGCCTCTTTCATATTAAAACAGTGGCATATGAAGATGCAGACAGTTGTAAAGCCAGCAGTATTCCTTAAAGGCTTGGCAGTCTCTGCGTGCTTTATAAGGAAGAGAAGAAAATCAGGGGCTAACATTTTCCCCTCTGTTACATCAGTGTAAATCCAGAGTGTCTTTGAAGTAAAGTCAGTGAATTGACCCCAGCAGAGTCAGAGCCCAGCTTAACTCTTTCCTGTTCCCATTCACAAAACATATTTCTTGTTAAGGGCACAGTTCTTACTTGGTTATTAGCATTAGGCTCTAATCAGATAAAACGAGTTATTTCATTAGAACAGACTCTACATCAGTTTGTCTCCATTACTGTATGAAAACAATACCAGACTTGAAGTGCAGAAAGCATCCCAATAAAAACAGGGCAGAAAGCGGCACATTCAGACTGATACTTTAATAGTTGAACAGAGGAGAGAGATTCCTAATGACTAGGAAGTTACAAATGCCATTCCACTTTAAAGAAAGAGAGATAAGATCCAGGGAGTCACAGGCCACTTAGCTTAACCTCTGTGGTTTCAAAACTACTAAAACCACCTGTGCAGGAAGCAGTGGAAAGTTACTTACAGACACAAGGGCTTAGAGATAACCACTGAGGCATTCAGACAAATCTCCCTGTGCTTTATGAAT
>Ga0181612_107768_pt1 | contig 19336 bp, 9 predicted proteins | sample HoacroProtozoa21_FD_119630 | JGI IMG/M metagenome (GOLD analysis project Ga0181612, IMG submission 119630) | Hoatzin crop microbial communities from Cojedes, Venezuel. Combined Assembly of Gp0051906, Gp0051904, Gp0051908 | reverse complement strand
CCAGTTTGGTGTCATCAGCAAACTTGCTGAGGGTACATTCTAACTCTTCATCCAGGTCGTTGATGAAGAAGTTGAACAAGGCTGGGCCCAGTACTGACCCCTGGGGGACACCACTAGTTACCAGCCTCCAACTAGACTCAGTGCTGCTGATGACAACCCTCTGAGTTCTGCCATTCAGCCAGTTCTCAATCCACCTCAAAGTGTTACACTGAAGACACCAAGGGGTCCTATTGAAACGAAGTTCACTGTTTTCTGGTGAAGAAAAAAAAAATATAGAAGGATATTTCTGAAGGAAAGAGTAGGTGTTTGACCCCAGATGGTTTTCTTTTCCCCTGGGAGCTAGGCTTTTCAAATTTTTTCCTACTGACCAATTAATAACATAAGGAGGTCTGTGTTGAAAAGCATGAAACTGATAACATCAACAACAAAATCACTGGTTTTAAGCAGTCATCACTTCTTGATGAATAAGAAGGGAAACATTCAAGCGCTTTAAAAAAAAGTCAGCAAGAGAAAAATAGAGTGAGACCTTAACATCTGAGGACAATCATTGGAATGAAATGTAAAATAGGAAGGAAAATACAATACTGGGATAAATTAATTCTTCTGTGAATGAAATAGTATGTAAAAGTAACCACAACTCTCCTGGCCCCCAAGTAGTACTTCAGGGATGTAAGGAGAGTACAAATCCTTCTTAGGAAGCCCTGTTAAGAAAGCTCAGCATGTTACAAGGCTGAATGGTGGGTATCTTAGTGCGTAGGAAGAGCTTTTTTATTGCACTTAGGAAGTGAAAGGAAGGTGAATTCTTGCATTGTTCTGTATTTCAGATGATGCAGTTGATCCTGATTTAGATGCAAGAAGACAGATTAATACTTTCTGCCTAATTTTTGTATCACTATTCTTTAAAACATCTTGAATTAGCTTATATTCTCTTTTCCTAATGTGTAGTAACTTAATTTACTTCTGAACTCACTTCTGTGTATGACTAAGGGTTAAATCAAAACCATCACATTTTGTCTTCTGGAATTAACAATTTCCTGAGGTCTCAACAAAATGTTTCTATAAGTCTTCTTTTGATAGAATATTTTAATAGTTTACTGCACAAGTCACCATGAAGGCTGTTTGATTAGACATAATTATTTCTGTGATGTCCTTCAACCTCAGGCACCTAATAACTTTGCATCTTTAGAACTTGATAGCAACCTATTTACCATTTCATTATGACTTGGGTTTCATAACGAGATTTATTCAATTCTATGGTCCTTCTTTGTGTAAAGAAATGTGTTTTAGCACTTTTTGCAGTCCTGTGAGTCTCAATTCACCCTTCTTATATATTGCGTACCCAGTACAACATGTGTCATTCAACCATATATCAGTGCCACTCATTGTCAGTCAATGTCACACAAATCCTAGCTGTGTACATTCTGAAATAAACTTCTCACTTTTGTATACAGAGTTTTATAGAGCAATAATCTGTTTTCTATTGAAGTTAACTTCTCGTATTTTACTCAGAGCAATATTCTATGGCTTTAAAAATGTTGTATTTAAAGCTTTTTTCCAATTTCTTCCTTCACTTTGGGCTATTTGCTCCAATTTATCATCTTCCTCCATCTTTTAATTTCTTTACACTCTACCATTCCTCACAGCAAGTAAACTAGACGTTTCTAAGCCAAAAATATAAGATTTGGTCCAGTGCTTTGGTAAGTGAAGAATAGGATTTTTATTTTTAGATCACAGCGTGCCTTTAGGAAGGTAAATAATGAATGCTAGTTGCTCTGAAGAAACAACAGTCCAGCTCTTGACATCTGTCATTATGGAAGAGACAAACAGACTTTCGCTATATACACTGGTACCTCAGAAAAATTGAGTAAAGATTCAAATAGTGACTGCAGATAACCAGATACACGTGTATCAAAGGAACAGCATATTTTATGAATTATCTATTTTTATGCAAAGACTAGAAAGCTTTGCTTAAGTGAGTTGGTAGACTTCTTTACGGCATGATAAAACTTCAGGTTTTCATGAATGATAATGATCTTGATATTAATAATGATCAATGATAAAAGGATTCATTTAACTAGAAATTGAAAATATTCTTCAGGTCGTCTGCTACATTAATTTATAGAAAATGGCAATGAAAAGTTTCAAAATCTATGAAACCCATCGTATGTTTTTTAGATATTAATATTTCTGCAGCCCATTGAGAGTCAAGGTCTGTGAAATAATAATCAATTAAAATTTAACTTATTCCACACACTAAGAAAGGAGTATTTTGTGTGTTCTGAAGAACAGTGTCTAAAGTCCAGTTCAAATGAAAGAAGTGAATTATTGTAGTGCAAAATCTTGAGGATAAGAATTTATAGCACCACTTTCCTGCCCTAACCCCTTGATCCTCCCACTTGACTTATGTGAAGTGGTAGAATGAGTTCTCACATCCAGTGCTCTCTACAACATATCTGTACAGCTGTCCCATAACTCCAGCCACATGTCCCTGGAGAAAGTGCTCTGGACAACACTTCCTTCTTTCCCCTGGTCACTGTGCTGTCACACACAAGTTTGTCAGAACACATTTCCAGGATGAATCATACATTATTAATTCATGTTTTACTCTTTCCAATTCCACTTACATGTAAATCCTTTTGGTGTGCCGACAATATAGACCTTGTTTTGTGAGACATTTTGTATTATTCTGGGACAATGTTTTATTTTCAATGGTTCATCTTAAGTGTTCAGACTAATCACACCTGTCTCTATCCCTTATACTTAGCACATGGCTGTTCAGATTCTCCATCACATGGTTTATCAGGTATTTACTCTAGGCAGGTAGCAAGATAACCAACATGGAAAGTCCTCCAGAGACCTAAGTTAGAAAAACATCTTTTTCTCCCATTTTCCAGCTGACAAGTTACGTAAGACAAATAAAACATACTGCGCAGAACTGCCTAATCATCCTGCTCTATGCAAGCAGTTGTCACAACTTTTATTCAGATATTGTGCACTGCATTTTTGAAACCTCTGCCTGATTGCATCTATTGTATACAATGTGTTACAGCATACCCACCAGTGAAAATGACTGCAAGTTTCTCGCCATGATTTTTGTTGGCTGTACACACTTAGTATTGAAATAGTGCGTGGAGAAGCAGACTGATGCTATGTTGAAGGGCTAGAGTTGTCATGTTGGACTGTTTTTAAGCAAGCTTCTGCTCAGAAGACCTGCTATTTGATGCTTACATGAGTCTGAAGCCCAGTCTGAAAGGCTGTTTTGTCAGAAGGAATCATTTGTGTTGGTATTTTGTTGTTTTCGACATGCAGCTTAATTAGGATTTTAATTCCTAAACCACAAACTCTTCTCAAATTAGAGAGGAAAAAAACCAAACCAAAACAAAACAAAATAAAACCCAAGGCTTTATGTCACCTGGAAGAAATTAAAACAAATGTCCTGCCCCACTAATCTTATTTCAAGGCACAATAATAAACATGCTCTGTATTCAACAGCTTTGTTAGCCTGCAGCTAAGTGGAGTCTTCAGTGAAAATGAATGTATTCCAGCACTGACACTTGACAGTAACAAATTAGCAAGTAGTAGTAAAAGTCACCAATGCCTGTGACGTACCCAAACTGTTACGGTCAAAATGTAGGCGTTTCTGCATCTGCTTAGTGGGAGATTGTATACAACATGGAGATTTTGCTGCTGCATATCAAGGTATCAAGGAAGTTTAGAAGTTACTGTAGGCAGGCCATGAGTTTGGAGATCAGATTTAAAATAGGGGATAGGAAAGAAGAAGGACATACAGAGTTCTGCAAGTACATGCTCAGTACCTGAGGGACACTGCTCCAGTGCTTTCCCTGGAAGTGAGGAGAACAGAACAGCCTTACTAGTTCGGACATACCCCTCCTGCTGCCCCCAGATAATCTGTCCAGGGCAGGGTCCTGTCTCCTACACTGACCAGTACTTGCCATTCAGAATGACACATTTCAGGGGTTTTCTGTGAGTTTTGAGCTTTAACATTCTGGCCAAGAAATTGCAGCAGGACAGGTGTTCCCAGTGGCTGTGGAGCCAGCTTGTTCCTTGCATCTTCATGTCTCCATGAATATAAACTGCAAGTTTCTTGGATGGCCTAGGGTGTGGTGGGTGCAACTGATCCATATTATTCTCCAGTTTTTAATTTTAAGTCCATAGCATCACTCCTGTTTATGTGTGCCCCCTCTCTCTTCCCTCGCTAGGCGTCTCACCAGAGTCACTGAAGTTTCGGTTTTGTAGCCCTAATCCCAATACAAGGGCCTTTCTGGTTCAGGGTGCTCCTATGACCTTTCTTTCCTGAGGAAATCAGTGGCTCTAGAGCAGCTCTGAGGAGAAGGACTTAGGGATATTGGTGGACGAGAACCTCAACATGAACCGGCAATTTGTGCTTGCAGCCCAGAAGGCCAACAGTATCCTGGGCTGCATCAAGAGACGCGTGGCCAGCAGGTCGAGGGAGGGGATTCTGCCCCTTTACTCCACTCTTGTGAGACCCCACCTGGAGTCCTGCATCCACCTCTGGAGCCCCCAACATAAGAAGGACATGGATGTGTTGGCGCAGGTCCAGACGAGGTACACGAAGATGATCAGACTGAGCTCCACGTGTTTTTACATGGCAGGCATACCACAGGAGAGCAAAATGCAGATCCTGTGTGATAAGCAAACATCCGATCTCATATACGTGTATATATACATATGTATATATGTTACTATGTAGTGCTACTCCTGTGTTCTCCGTGGTCAAGAGCAAATTAGGAAATCCCTGTGTAAAATATGCGTGAACAGAAATTAAACCATATGCCTCCAGCTCTAACAAATACAGATCAGAGAAATTTTCTGCCCTTCTCCAAAGATTTTCTATGTCCTTTCACTCACAGCTTCACAAACACCTCAATTGCAGGATGGATGGCATGAAAGAAGCTTTTAGAAGGGATGTTGAGCAGCCCAAACATCTTCTTGGGTCGGAGAAAATTCGTTGAAAATATTTTCAACATTCAAGATAAAAAATTCCATCTCTGGGATGATTCATCCATTAAAAATGCAGACTCGAATTACAGAATCACCATGAAAATGACAATGCAACAATATTTCATGCAACCTTCTGAAAAACATACTGTCTGCTCATATCAGTAAAAGCACTGGAAACCTCAGCAGATTGTATATACAAATTACTGAAAAGGGAGACAATTTTTAAATTTTCATCTTGTTACTGTTTTTCTCCTACGAATAATTTTGACTTTCCGGAACAATCTTTAAAAGAAAAGCAGAACCTCTTTTATCATGCAAATGTGAATGCAAAATTGTGAACAAAAATTAAACTACAGGTTACACAAAGAAGAAAGAAACATATCAAAGTTGCTCTGAAAAGCTCGCTTCTCCCTAGGGAAATTAAACTTGCAAATGTATTCCCTTTCTTTTCAAACATTTTTCCTTTTCTTTTTTTCCCCCCCTTTTTTTTCTTTTGCAGGTGCTAGTGGGAAATCAGGGAAGGTATTCATATGTAGATTAATTTAAAAATATACATCTGATTGGATACTGTATTTGCTGTGAGCTTTTACTGACTGCAGTTCAAAGGCTCAATTAAGACAATAACAAGAGACTAAGATGAGGCTCTGCTAATAGAGGCCTTTTCTTTCCATGGAGAGCAAAGATTGTTAATTCAAAAGAACGGCCTTGTACAGCCAGTTCCATCTGTGTAGCTAAGCTGCAGAAATCTTTATTTTCAAACACTCTTCCATAAGTGATGAATAAACAAACACACACAGAGAAATAATCACCAACATGCTGCGGATACACATCGAACATCCAGTATTTAAAGCTATATATTCTGCAAACCTGCCACTCATTAAAATTCTGGCACCAAGTAATTGCAAACATTGGTGACTATCCAAAAGTTATTTTCTTTGTTGAGACTATCTGGTACTCGGAGAGTGGGAGACAGGAGGAGGCAAGATACCAATCACTCCATTTAAAAAAACCCTAAAGCAAGTGCGAGCACATGAAGCAATACAGAGAAGGCACATTTTTCCGTTTCATACACTTTTGCTGTGGTCACTGCCTGCATCTCCCCTGTCTTGCTAGGGTCTGTGTTGGGACCGTCAGCTGCATGTGCGAGTTCTTTAATTTTTCCACAGTATCCGGATGCAGCAGGACTTTGCTGGAGCACTGGAAGAGCCTCAGCTGGAAGAGCAAACCTCAGACAAACTGGGTGTCCCTAGCCTGTGTGGTGCCCACAGCTGGCAGTCCTCTCTCCCAAAGCATCTTAAATCTTCCAGTACCTACCCTGGCAAGTCAACGAGTACAGCACCTACACGGGTGCCCTCAGCATCCCCTCAGAGTTTGGGTTAGTGCCTTTACTAGGCAGCGGATTTGCTCAGAGTACTGCCATGGCTGTAAGTGAGCAGGTGATGGCAGGGACCAGTCAGGATATTGAAAGCCACAGCATTTCCAGTGTAAAAATCCCTGAAGCTAAAGACATTTTCCGTTAAAACAAGGAATGAGAGCAAGTCTGCCCATCCACCAGCAACTGCATGCCCTTTCTTTGGTGCCTTTCAGCAACCATCTCCACTTAAGGAATCCACATGAACCAGAAGACTCTGCAACTTACCATATCAGCCAATAATTGGGCCCCTGAATTTCCTTTCCAGAAGTCTCAACTTCGAGCAGGAGGAAAACTCCCTGGGAGTGGACATTTCAACTCTCTTCATTTGCTGCAGTGGAGCAGAGTTGGACAGTACAGGAACCCTGAGTGGTGGTGGTCACCAGCACACTGCCCGGCACCCTTCAGCTGCCTTTACAGCAAAGGTCTTCCAGCTGGAGCCACCACTTAGTGATCTTCTGCTCTGCGCCAGAGCTAACACTGCCCTGAGTACCCTTGCACCATCTCGCTACAGCAACACAACTTTATTAAAATATCCACTTGCTTTCTGAGTCTCCCCCATGCTGAAGGAGAACATAAGACAAGCTAATGTAATCAAAAGTCAGGTCTTCAGAGACTGTATGCTTTATCTCCAGTATTAAATATATTGATTTTTTTTCATTTAATTATATTCATATTATCAGCTCTTACATTAGAAGCTGCTTAAACTGATTTATTCTGAGAAAGGAATTATGAGAATGATGTATTTATAATTTTAATTCTGTTTTCATCAACATTTATTGCTCCAATGTGATTTGTTTGTTATTGTTCTTAAAACATTTGTTTTTATGATGTTTTTCCTGCAGCAAGTTGTTTTTCTATTAGTGTCACTGTTTGTTCATGCAGTTATGAGATTTGCTCAATTTGCTGTTTGCCTGGGTGGTAGGATAGATTAACTGAGGAGAAATGTCATGGCTCTCCATTCAGGCACAGTTGTCATGCTGCAGTTTTATTTTCTACTGAATAATATCTGACCATGACATTTTTCAACTGCTTTAGATTCTTTGATCCTCAGTTCTGCAGCAGATTTAAATTAAGAATAACTGGAGGAACATTGGAAAAACAAATTTACTTGGATAAATATTTTTTCATGTCATTGCCATTACCACTAGCAAGACTGCCACTTTCTTCCACAAAGCCCATTGATCATCACCTCTGAGTGTAGCAAAAACAATTTGTACAGGTTATATGTATAAAACCACACTTTATGCAGCCTAGAAAAACAGAAATTTGAGTGCCACGTGTCTAAAATGCTGGGTTTTGAGTGGTCATCTGTAGTTCCTGCCTGCTCTATTCTTCTCTAGCTGCCATCACTGCAGCTTCCGTATCTGAGCTTCTGTCAACAGGACCCGCACAGCAGCTTCTCTGTATGATGTGAGGTACCTGAGTTAGGGTAGATAATTTCCTTTTCTTCTTCATTTTATGATGCATTCTTATACACATCTATATGGGTAAATTTATATATGTTCTTACAGATAGATTGATGCACGTGGATATCTATCACTATATACATACATGCACATGTGCATCGGGATCCAAAACACAGTCCTATTACGCATATACTTCAGATACTATGGTAATGGTGTGAAAAAATGCTGGAGCATTGCAGAAAACAGGAATGTTTGCTGAAAAAGTAAAACTGTAAAGGCTGTTACATACAAAATGTTTTGCATAGAGGTCTATAGTGTATATCTGAAAGACAAAGCCAGGGTTGAGAATGCAAACATAGAATTAAACTCACTGTCTCCTTTTCTGTCTTTAAAGGTTTTAACAGTTAACATTGTTTTCTTGTTTGTTACATCATTTACAGACTTCTGGCATTCCTGTAAAATATTCTAATTTATACCTGAATTTCTATCACTTACCACTACTTTTACTTTAAACACTACATTTTAATGCTGCAATTGCTTATTCCAAATAAAAAAGATTCACAGAATCCTAGACGCTTCTTAGACAACACATTCAACAAGAAACAAACAAAAACCATGGGATTTATACCTTGCTTTTGGGCTTTAAAACAAAAACAAAGTATTACTGATCTTGTTAGGGAATGTAGCTAGTGCACCCATCTCTATGGTGATGAATAGCTTGTGTTTTAATAGGTAGTTTACATAAAAATTACTTGGTGTCTGTGAACAGTAAAACTATTCTAGAATGGAGACACTTAAGAGTTACTTTAATATATTGGTTTAATACACTTCAGCAGCATTCCCACAGTGTGTTTTCAACTAAGGAGGAAAGATTGGGCAATTTTTAATTGCTCAAACATAGTTTTAATGTAAAGTGGCTGTGCTCAGCTGTACTTCGTGACTCTGAGACCTCTTACTATGGTGGAACAATAGCATGTGATAATTACTACTTCTGCCAGAGAGGAGGAGTGAAACAATATACCTGACGAAATTCAATGACCTCAAGGCTACACTGTCTGTGCTCTCATATATGAAACTGTAAATGTCAGGAGGAATAAGAGCTCATCTTGAAAAAGAAAATGACTGCTGCCAACAACATGCCTCAGCAAGAGGTATGGCTCCACTGGCAAACCTCAGAAGGCATTTCCAAAGGTAGACAGGGAAAAGTAATGCTAGGCATCCTCAAAGAAATGACTTTAAGTCAACATTGTTTGTCCAGATGTAAAGTGGAAATATTTACTCAAGGCATCAGTGGCAAGTATAATCTTCATAGAACACGTAAGTCATTTGATGGTAGGTTCTCAGCTGCACAAGCATCTTACCCAGGAAACCCTCTGGTGTACTTCATGAGCGAGAAGATTAAAACAAAGAAAACCAGGTCCCACAGGGAAAGCAGGGAGATGATGCTTGCTGCAGTACATTGCTGGTCTTACTGGTTATTGGCTAGCAAAAGTTAGGGGCCACTACTTTAGCATATATGCTCCTCAGGTGAAATGCTTTGTCATCTTGCTTGTTTGCTGTCTATTTAGCACATTCATCTCTGAGGTCATCATTCATCAAGGCATTCAAGAATGTGCTGAATTTAACAGTAACTCAGAAGTCAGGCATGCATTCCAGTGTTTGGCTGAAAAATGGTCTCTATTGTGAGAAATAATAAAATAGCTGCACTTGTACCTATTTTCCAGCTTACACATATCAAACTTTATGTTTACGTTGCTGTAAGCATCCCACTCAGATTCAACCAGATTCAGGTACCAGGCAATGAGTTTCAGCTGGGATGACCCAAGACCTTAAATATCTGGAATGTTTTTTTTTTTCCTCCCCAGAGATGCACTTGTGCACCATACAAGAGTTGACAAAGTAACCATTCACTCCTACTTTCCTGAGCTTTATCCTTCATTCACCACAATGCAATTCATAAGGTAGATGATGGTACTAAAGCTGCAGAAAAAAAATGTGTGTCAGGATTTCTTCTTAATGTTTCATCAGTCTCAAAAAGCACATATACAGTAGAAATTTACACAGACAAATTCTAGTGACCCATATAAAACTCACTATAAAACCTGTTTAAGGTGGCGTAAAAACAGCACAGGAACTGAGGTTTTGCACTTTTCCTTTAATAAATAAAGGTCTGAGTGTAATTTGACTGTGAGCATCTGCTGCAGGCGTGTGGTACGCTCTTTGGTATCATTCACCAGCACAGGAACCAGCCACAATGACAACTACAAGCAAGTTTGGCAACTTTACTTCAAGGTGTTTGAGTCTTGTGCATTATAAGCAGCATAGCTGCTTTTCCTTTTAATTTTTCCACTGAAAGTAGGAATGAAGTTGCCTTAAACTGATACAATTTACCTAATCTGTGAGATAAGAAAAGCTATGCTGTCTGTTACTGCAGCTTAGAGGATGTAGAGTCGCTTACTAAACTCTGGCAGATGGATCACCTGTCTGAGCCATTGCCACGTTCAACACTGTGAGGTACAAAAGATCTGATTTACAAGGTCTGGTTACTTACTGGTCAGTTACAGTATCCTGTCTCCAAAAGTGGTCTGCATTTGATATTTTAGAAAATAAAAGATGCACAAATAGAGTTGCTTCATTGTTTGACAGGGCACAAGAGATGAAATTCCACCTTAATCCTGGAGCTTATACATAGGTGCTTGCGCACTGTTATCTCAGTTCACAAAGACTGCCGTTCATCCTCATAGCAAATACACAGATAGATGATCTTCAAGCCATTTTTATGATAGACTTTCCAGTTTGATTTGCAACTTACAAAACAAAACAAATAATAGAAAAAAAGGAAAAGATGTGTTTCCTGAAACAAGAGATCCCCAAAGCAGTAGCAAAGTCTCACTTCTGAGGCCCCTTATTTGGTTCCAAAGAATGAAGGTGCAAATACCATAACAAATTGAGAAAAGAAAAGCATAACAGTGGAATCCACATCCCCAAGTGAAATATGCAGGAGGGGTTGACTGAACACAGCCACAGAGATATGCACAAGCTGCAGCTTTCCTTTATGCAACCAGCTGCCTCACCAAGAGAGCACCCGACCTACATCAGACAAATTGATGCATTTTACAACTACCAGTCCCACGAAAAAACAAAGTAGTTTGACAATATCTAAGGAATACGGTGCTATTAATATAAGGATAAGACCTGCAGATGGCGTGAAATCTGTTTTAGAAGCATAACTAGGCAGAATCGCTGCCAGGCTACCTATTTTATTTCAAATGTTGAAAGAGACAAAGCAGACACTGAGCCTTTTCTTGGATGATTGCTTTAAGAAGCAAACAGTCATCTGGGGGTTCTTGCTTTGTTTCTTTTTTAATTTTAAGTCAAAACATAGCAAGAACAATGCTCTTGTTTTCCACAAGATGCTCATGGAACAGCAATAACGCATACATTTCTTGGACTAAAAAGCCCCCACATTATTAAGGCATCCACTGCTTCTCACAACTTCAGCTATGGCATCTTCTGTCCAGTGTTGGTCAAAAAGATTTATTGGTATAGGGGCAGCCTGTTTACAGCAGATATCCAGTTATTCTCATTCCTATTTGTATTTACCAGAGAATACTCCTGCAAGGCTGAAGGTTTGTAAAGTAATGTCAAGAAAGCAAGCATCTGAACGACTACACATTACCACAAAGTACAATGCATTATACAAACATTGCTTTATCTACCCTTATGGCCTATAAAATCAGTAATTTTTTTCCCTTTAAGATCATGATGGTAACGAACACTTCTTTCACTCATTTCCTCGCTTTTAAGGAGTTGTCTGAAGCAGTGCCTGAAAGGGTGACATTACTTTCTTGTCTAATGGCTTCAGCTATCAAGTTCCACATGGTTCAAACTATCTTCCATATACTGGGAACTCCAAAGAAGGCAACAGCAAGTGAAGCCCAAATCTGCATCTTTTTAAAACAGCATCCATAACATCACTTTTCAGCTTTCAAAATCACTATGCATAGAAAGAGGTGTTAATTGTAGGAAAGACTAATACAACCACAATAGAGAAGGAGTACTTCAGAAAAAAATAAAAAGACAATGTCATTATTTTGCAGTGACCTGGCTCAGCTTGACTTGTTTGGTTGACGGGTACTAATGAAGCTGTCAATCTATAGAGCGAAAATTTTCAGATGAAAACTCTCAAAGAAGCTAATAAGTGACTAAGATCATATTCAAGAGCCAAAACCACTCATAGGTTTCACTACTTCACAAAATTAACTCAAAAACTCAGTTCTCTAGCTTTGATAATTTTGAATGAACAAAACCACAATGTACCAATTCATCCGCAGATAAAGAAGTAGACAAAATTCTAATCAAGACATTGGAGACTGAGAAAGAAGCAATAAGAATTAAGGATTAATAAACCATGAATCATTGACATGGGTTTGGACCTGAAAATCAGACATTTCTAGCGTGAAAAAGCCACACTTCTTTCAAATCCTATTACTAGAAATTCACTAGGAGATAATCTTTATACATCTGAGAGGATGAAGGACAAAGGGTTGGCTACTTTATTAGCTCCCCTTAAGAGATTTTACTACTTTTGCTTTGATTTTCACCCAAGTTAAAAGCCGGCCATTTCTTTGAGGTAATACTCAAACCAAGGCATTGACAAGCAATTCTAAAATTTAAGAAGTGTAGCTTGCCAATGACCTCCTAATGTCTCTTACTGGAGGCAGGCACAATTAAGTTAATGATCCCTTTATTTTGATACTACAAACCAGAAACTTCCCTTATTGCAGCTTCAATAGACCCGCTGGCCTTGCTCATCTGGGAACATCTTCTGTACTGGAACAGCTTGGCAGGCAGCTCTCCTAATAGGCTCTGGCACTTACAGCAAAGGCTTCTGGACCCGGATGGCTTCATCCAGACATTGGGATCAACAAGAATGTCTGTAAACCTTTAATTTCAGTGCTGCAATGGAGATCATTGGAGCCTTTGAGCTCTCTGTGGGGTAAAAGCATGGGATGGCTGATCTATGTAATTTCCTTGATATCGGCTTCTGTCAGTTCTCCATGTAGACAGAACTCTACTGCCAAGGCAAAACGAAATATTGCCTGACTTGCTTCCCATGAACCTTGTGATTCATTCATCACAACATACCCTCCTCTTGAATCTCCTCTCTATTTTCTTTTCAGTAGGTCTTATTTTAACTGCCTCTGCAGCCATTTATCACGACTTTATTAATAGATGTAACATTTCTTACATTATTAATAAATATTATAGTATTATTATATTTATTATATTAATATCCTATACTACCATTGCAGCAGAAGAATGCTTATTTAAGAACTGTACCTTATTCAAAATGCAAGGGTTTAGCCCTTGCTATTACAGAAGATATTATGATAATACCATAGAGATCTGAGACCTCTGAAGGTAAATTAAAAATAATCATTTTTTATTTTGAAATCTCATTATTTTTCTGGCCTTGATTAATTATTTTTAATTTTCTAGGTTGACAGTACTTGACCTTACCAATAATTCTGAGATAGTGCTGGACTCAATTCTTTCGAAAGATATGCCAAAAAAAATTCTATATAAATAATTGCTCTTTAAAAATCCTCGGGTCTTTCACAATGCAGAATGACAGCAGCATTGTCAGAGTTCACTCGAAGGATGCAAGTGGAATGGTTTCACATTGCATAAGCACACGGTGGAACTATTCAGGACTTATCTGACAAAATGATTCAGACAAAAACTATTACCTACAGAAATGTACTGGTTTGGGTAACACTCAGAGGTTCTGATAATAACTTTTTGGGTTTTCTGACTTTCTGTGTCACAAGTTGCTGTGTTGCACAAGCTCTCAAAATTTCTTCCTACTAAGCAGCACGACTACATGATGTTGAAAGACCCCTGGACTAAGGAGCCCAAGCATTTCAAATTTTAGAGCAGCTTCAAAATGTCTTAGAGATAGGTAAACCAGACTTCCCAGCAGCCTGGAAGGACTCAAGTCCTGAGGGTCCCATCAGGAGTCAAGATTATCAGGGCCTCTGTGTTGCCCATTATCAGAGGATTGCTATGACTCCTCTATACTTCCCAGGAGATGCCCAGCTTCCTGAGAATAGCATCTCCAGGCCAGGACGGCTAGGGAATCTGCAAGACTTGTACCCGATTGTTCTGGTTTGGTATTTTTTTTTTTTTTTAATAAAAAAGCATAAACCTGGTCACTCATTTCAAATGTATATTTTCTTTCAGAAGGTCTTTTTGCTGAGAAGTTTTGGGGTTTCTTGCTTCTGTTCTGGTCTCTGAGTTTGAATAGTTCATTCTCAAAACGCTTGTCAGGTTCTGCACCAACCCTGAGGAGCACCCAACAGACACCACAAAAAACATTAGGAAATATATATAACCAAGACAGGATGTGGTGCCAGCTTCAACTTAGTTCATTAGTGGAAATGCAGAGGGATTGCATCATTTTCATCTAGTTATTATTTCCATTTGTGCCACTGTAATTTTAAAAAAATTGCTTTAAACACCTACCTACAGGACTGAAGCATGGATGTAGCTAGGTCCTGACCTTCTACAGCTCTGGTGGCTGCATCCAGAGTTTAAGATTACACAGTGACAAAAGGAGTGACAAGACTGACTTAGCTGAATGCCATCCACCTCCCTGGTTCCTCTGGCTGGTGGCAATGGGGGCTGCCAGCAAGGAACAGCACTCTTAGCCACTGTGCACAGAGCCACACAGCCCCTCTGATTTCACTCTTCCTGAGCCACTTTAGCAAGGTCGGAGTGCTGCTACCAAGGAGGAAAGAAACATTTGGCATATAATAAGCAGCACTGTTAATCAAGAGACAGACTTTCCCTGACCCTTGCCCAGATGTGCAGGGCCGTAAACAAGCATAGGAGGAGTTTTGTTCTTTTGTGCACACTCCACGTGAAGGCAGGCTTTGGGGAAAGCAATGACTGCTTCTTCTGTCAACCCCTGAAGTGCAAATTCCCCCAGAGGCATTCTGGAAGTGAGAACCATGACTTCAGCCACAGTCCAGGCTCGCGCTGGGGTGCTGGCCAGCTGAAAAGTAGCATGCATGCTGTTATCCCTTTTGGGCAGAACCACTCAGAATTCATGCGTACCAACACACATTGCCACATGTACGGTTTAGTTTTGAAATGCTTTGAAGATGTGTAACTAATCATCAGAACAGTTAGGACCTCGTCTCTTCCCCATTCCCTTAAAAAAAACAGTAGAATACAACTGTACTCTGAGACTAATTCAGTCTCATTAAACACCAGTGTAAACATCCATGCTTTTCCCATTTAAAATGCAATTCCAAATTCATTCAAGCATCAACAATAACACCCGGATACACAGTGCTCCAAGCAAATACAACTCATAGTATATCTGCTAATTTTGCTGTAAGTTCCATACTAACAGTTCATCTATTCCTCAGCTGAGCAGAGGTGAGCTTATGAAAAACTATAAAATTAGAGGTGAGCTTATGAAAAACTATAAAATTAACACTGAAGAAATAAAAAGATGCATATAACAAACCACTTTACCTGTTGGTCAAAGGGCTCATCTAAGAAATGCTCAAGACAATTCTGATCGATTGGACAATTCTAACTGAAATTTTACAGACTGACTGCCTACCTACCTGAAAATTTGCACCCCTAAAACTTCTGCAAAAAGACCTCCTCATTACCTGAGGAATTATATAAGAAGTTCAGGAGCTTACAGAAAACATTTATTTTTTCAGTAGGGTTACTAAGCATGGCTTCAATTTGTGATGCAGGAGTGACTACGGTTATGGGTTTTGGGTGAGTATGTTTTGGGGTGGTTGTTATTTTTTTGTCTCCAGCACTAGAAATGTACCTGTGCCTGGGAATACCAGGTCTCCAGTTCAAATACTCATGATTTCTACCACCAGCAGTCTTTTCCTACCCTGACAAAGAAGTCTGTAATATATAATTCTTTATCAGCCCCACCTGATAAGCGCATCCGAGTAAGAATGACACAAAGTGCCCAGTTTTAAGGGAACTACAGAAGCAGGCCAGCTGCCACAGAAACATTTAAATGCACAAACATGCACATACATGTAGACACAAAGCCTTTCAGAAGAATTCTTGTAGCACACTACAACATAATCCTCTGTCATCAACACCTACTGTTATTTATTCACAGCTTTTCAAGACGGAGATGAAAGGACTGCTCTTCTAGCACCCACCTTTAGGTGAATAAATTTACAGTAGCAAAATAGAGATAAAAATAAATCTTGGAGAAATGTTGCCATTTTAATTCATGATGTTGCATCATACTGAGAAGTCATGTCTCTGTCTGAATGCTAAGTCTGACTATGCAGGAGTTAAACATCCATTTCTGTGTGTGTAAGTTATACCTTCATGACAGAATTCCTGCAGATATTTTTATTGTTATTATTAACTGCTGGAACTGTTTGATTTTTTTATCGTAACTCAGCAGCTACTGTATCAAGTAAAACTTTCAAAATTTGATTGCCAAGAGCTACTGCCCTGTTTACAAATTTTCCAGTGTGGTAATTTTCCAGATAAAGGAAGATGTTGTCAATCAGAGTAAACTACATGAGACCTCATTACTGTGTACAGATACTCCAATTAATCTTAAATACATGCGGTGCCAAGAGAGTAATTAGCAACAATAAATTGCTGTGATTTTTTAAAACAACAATCGCTCCTACAAATCTCATTAATGCTTCATAAGCCCCCAAATTTCAAAGTGTATTGTTTACTAGTGTTATTTTTAAAGACACAAGTTCATTCTGATTTTCACCAATGAGCAACCTAATTTACAAAGTTAATCATTTTAGCAAACTCCTCCATGGAAGTCCAAAGAAAGCAAGTGAATTTTGAAAAATCAAGCATCAGTTATTAAGTGCAGGAATCAAAATTTCTTATGCAGTCTTTACTTGGCCCCTTTGTGCATTTGCAGTTTGGTACAGCCTTTAGTTCCATGAAAACATGCTTCTTTTCCTCTTAAGAATTTACATTCCTTATAATAAATATTTGCTTAATTATTCATTCTTTCCTTTCCTATCTATTATTTAGTGCATAATCCTAAATCTTTACTGCAAACAATCTACTTGCTTGTACTGGATGTTGCTTGGGGTGGCACACTTTAAATTTGCCTCCACAGTTTCCCTGAGAGATGAAGAGTTATTACTGTCCCCATTTTACAGAAGCAAGACCAGCTCTGAAAGATGAAGTCCAATGCTGTTTGGGGTATTTAGCATATTTCCTGCTTTTGTAAATATCAGCACAAATATATGCTTTGTTTGTCCAGAACAGATCTTGAACCAACCTCCTCTGCTAGTGCTCGGCATGTCTGGCACTCTGCTTCTAATCAGTAAATCAGAAAATGAGGAACATGCAGCTAATGACTATTAGGATGTTTGTATCAGAAACTGCCTTGTGCTGTGTCAGCAACTAAAGGGTGAAGTGAGACTATTCATCTACCTGGCTGTCACCAACGCATTATCCAACAAGAGGAAAGGGGTTGCAGATGGGGTGGGAAGACGGGGTTGCAACAGGGACAGATGTTTCCCAGCAGAAGCCTTTCCGTTATGGAGCAGCAGAGATGTGAAACGGCAGTCACATCTCCTGCAAGGAGTAAAATGAAAGGTAGGTACGGCACTGTGGTACCTGTAGCGTGGACCACAAAGCTTACAAGTCCAGTTGAAAACCCCAACAAAGTGGTACTACTTTGACTGACAGCACAGGCTTACAAACTTTTCTGGTGCTGGCCAGTGGCAAAACAGGTACAGGTAGGTCACTGTGGTAACACCAGAAGGAGGAAGAACAGCAGCACCAGCAGCTCAGAGGAGCTGGGCAGCAATCCCTCAGTCACCACTGGGTCCCTTGGTGGCCATCGCCAAACCCAATAATAAGATGTGGTTGAGGGGTGAATGTCTTTACTGAGGATTTTTTTTTTTTTAATGACAAATTGTATTTGTTAGGGTCGAGGGATATGACCAGTTGCTTCATGCTATTTTGAGGGGAAGACACGAGCAGCCTGCCATGGGCTGACCTGCAAGCTGCTCTTGGCACCCAGCTGTGAAGGTGGCCTTACAAATTTGGCATTCTGGGTTTTGAGAAGAAGGTCTGATACCACGCTTACACCAATCTTATTTTTTTGTAGAACCACTGCAGTAGTTGAGCCCAATACGAGCTTTCGGATAATAGCTGGTGGCTTCAGGCAGTAGACACTATTGCACATCACCCTGTATCATTTCCGCCCGCTCAGTCACAGCTGATACTGTAGCAGCTGGACTCTTACAATTTTGCGAGAACTGGCCTAATGAGAGACTGAAGAACATATTTCACTCAATTGCTGAGAGACAAACTAACCCACAAACCAAGAAATTGATTTGAAGCTTTAATCAAAAGAAATGAGAAAATGCTTCACATAGATGTGTCTATACCACTGGGAGATGATTCTCCTATAATTTCAGATTGCTTTAAGAGAAATCTTGCAGGCCCCAGATAGCTTTTTTCTTTTTCTATCCCCTGGGAGCATGTGGAGCCCAGCAAGAGAAAGCTAAAATCACAGATGGACACGTTCCTCTATGATAAAGAAAAATTTGCACAACAGAGTCTCCAGGAATTCCAGCTGGTACCAAACGCATTTACAGAAGGCATTCTCCTAAATGTGGTAATTTATACCGTTCTCTTACTCCACATTACTGAAGAGGCAACGACAACGTGAAGACCCACAGAAGTACAATTTACAGAGTTTATTAACCAGACTGCAAGAAAGACAAACTATGATATCAGATTCGTTATAGGATCATAGGATACCTCAGTTTGGAAAGGACCTTAGGGTTCTCTGTTCTAACCTTCTGCTCCTAGTAGGGTCTGCTGTGAGATCAGACTAGGTTGCTCAAGGGCTTTGTGCTGCTGGGTCTTGAAAAAGTCTGTCAAAACTTTAAAAGATTCTCATAGACTTCTACCTCGCCAAGTTCAAACTGGGACTCCATATAGATCATTTGACAGAAAATCTTAACCTCCAGCATAGGAGTGAATATTACGTTTGACAGATGCCTTCTGTGTCTAAGATCTAAAAGAGATGGAGGGAGAGAGGAAGCACAGGAAGAACAATATTCAGGGCACTTTCAGCTACCCTTGTTCCTCTTCTTCAACACTTACCTCTCCAGAATAAAGGCAAGAAGTCTTTACACAGACTTAGGCTGCCACAGTGTTTGATTCGGTGACTTGCAGTAGAAAAGGTTCCAGAAACCAAGAAGACATTTGCAGAAATTGTTCTGTAGGAATGAAATTTTTAATGCTCATAATGGCTCCAGTTTCTACAACATAAATTCCATTCCTAGGAAACCAGATTTCTTTAAGAAGAGCTGCTGAATAAGCTTAGCATTGTAGAATACAGGCTACATTCATCGCCATTAATACATCTTAGCAGCAATGAGATAAAGTGTAAAATGCCTAATCACAATAAGAAAAATTCATCAGTAATCCACTAAGAGCATGTTTACTTCTGTGCTGGCTTGCAGTAAGT